>Ga0256840_1001748_pt1 | contig 19955 bp, 22 predicted proteins | sample 355202metaG_FD_185969 | JGI IMG/M metagenome (GOLD analysis project Ga0256840, IMG submission 185969) | Hydrothermal vent microbial communities from Mid Atlantic Ridge, Atlantic Ocean - 355-202 | ecosystem: Environmental > Aquatic > Marine > Hydrothermal vents | place: Atlantic Ocean: Mid...
AAAACTATTGAAAATACATAATGGATTTACTAAAAGTTTAAAGCTAAAGATGGTCGATGATTATTTAGTAAGTTATAAGAAAAAATGATTATTCAGACCCCAGTATTTTTCATTAAGCCAAAATTTTTGATTTTTCAAACAGCGTTACATCTACGCCAATTTCACTCAAATATATCGCCATGGAAGAGCCAGCAACTCCCCCGCCAATTATGCCTACTTTTAGATTATTTTTTTGCATATCCAAGAATCTCTACTATTTCATAAATGTCATCTACTACGGCATTAGGCTCATAAATATCAATCTTTTGCCCATAATTATACCCGTAACTCACCCCGATAGAGTCCATAGCTGCGTTTGAAGCAGCAATAATGTCATTTTTTGAATCCCCTATCATTACTGCGTTTGAGACAGAAATATCCATCTTTTTACATACATGAAGCAATGGCTCTGGATCTGGTTTTTTTTGCTGCAAGGAGTCCCCACCAATGTAGTATTCAAAATACTCATCAAGTGCCAAACCTTGTAAAATAGGTTCTACAAATGCGACAGGTTTGTTTGTCACAATTGCAAGTTTAAAACCTCGATCTTTCAAAGAGATAAGGGTTTTTATCACATTTGGATAGAGCTTAGTATGAATACAAACATTTTTCCCATAATAGTTTAAAAAGATATCTAAAGCCTTTTGAAACAGAGTTTCATCAAGAATTTCATCTACTTCACTCTTTCCTAACAAGGCACGCTTCACCAGTGTCTGCGCACCATTTCCTACCCATGAATGTACTAACTCTTGACTAAAAGGGTCTCTACTCAATGCTCTTAGCATATGATTGACAGCCAAGGTCAAATCAGGAACACTGTCAATTAAAGTGCCATCAAAATCAAAAATTATCACTTTTTTATTATAAATATTCAATACAAACCTCAAAATTAGATAAAAAATTATAACACCCATTATGTAAATCTCAAATGGGATTTTTAATTTAGAAAATAATATCATTTTTTCCTTAAGCTGTTCACGATTAGTCTGCTTTTTATAACCTCTTTTTGCTACAATAAGAACAAATCTTTTTTTGGTATCTTATTTGCTTAAATATAGACTAAGAAATACCAAAAATACATATAAACAAGGGTGTCTATGGCTGCAGAAAATGAAGATATAATCATTATTGAAGATAGTGATGCTGCTTTAGATTCTCAAGCAAGTTCTGAAAATAAAATAAACATTGACGATGAAGATGAAAAACAGAAAAAGATAATCCTCTTTGGGGGAATAACTGTCATAGTTGTTCTACTTATTGTTGTCACTGTTTTACTAATGATGTTTAAAAAATCACAAGAGCATAGCGCTATAAATCTTGATTCTATCGATGAAAAACTTCAAAAAAGCAACGTTCCTACCATTGAGCCAAGTAAACTAGAGAACATGATAGCAAAAGCCAATTATCTCTATGCCAATGGTTCAAAAGAAAAAGCACTCACACTCTATGAAAATATTGCACAATACAGTGAAGCGATCTCAGAGTATAATCTTGGCGTTGCACAATTTAAAGATAAACAATACAAAACTGCTTTAGAAACTTTTCAAAAGGCGATCAATAACAAAGAAAAAATATGTGTTAGTGCCATAAACGCAGCTGTATGTTCTTTGTATTTAAATGATAAAGAGAGTTTTCAATACTATATTGACCTAGCCTACGCCTACCTTCCTTATGAAATTGATTCGCCACTTTACTCTTACTACTATACACTTATACGATACTATAACAAAGATTATCTTGCTGCTCTTAGTTCACTCAAACACTCTACTTTAGAGACGTATCCGGAGACACAAAACCATCTTAAAGCAAAGATTAATGCACTCTATGACAATAACTATGATGCGCTTGATGCAATGGAAAAAATTGATGATGGTGAGGATGTTTTTTCTAAAGCACTTCTTTATGCTCGCATCGGTGATTATTCTCTTGCAGTTGAAAATCTTCAAAATGCCATCATTAAAAATATTCAGCCCGCAAAAGCACAACTAGCTCTTGGGCTTATCCAGCTCAAAGCTGGACATATGCAAGATGCAGCAATGCAAATAAAAAATGTCACAGATATGTTCCCTCTTGAAGTTTATAAGTCTTACCCTATTAGAGTAAAACTCAAAGATTCACTCTTTGATCCACAAAAAGCGCAGCAACTTTATCGTTCCAATATTCTTGAATCAAAAAACATTATCTACCAAAAGATTTTTTACTTCTCGCCTTATAAAATTTTTAATGCAAATCAAACCATTAGTTATATTCGAAAAGGAAATGCAAATATCTACATCGACAATGTAGAATCTGCACAAAAGTATCTCAAACGCAGTTCCTCTTCTTCAAGTGTGAATATAGGCGTCACAAGAGCCATAAAAAAGGCTCTTGCACTTAAAATACGTGAAGCAAACAAAGAGTTGCAAAAACTTATAAAAACACAGCCTAAACACTCTATACTTCATTATAATCTTGCACTAACATACGCACAACTTGGAGATATGAATAATGCATACAAACATTTTTTACGCTCTTACCATTTAGATGCAAAAAACTACCTCTCAGGCGTTTATGCCATTATGAGTGGACAACTGATCAACAAAGATACAAAAAAACTAAAATCTATCTTGCTAGATTCACTAGCTTTAGAAGAAAAAAGTGAAAAAATAGAGCTCTACAACACACTTCTGCATCTTAGTGCAAATAACTTTGTAGCAACTGTTGATTGGTTGGACAATACCTACAAACAAAGACCACTCTATCTAGCTCTTAATCATATTATAGGACTGCGTTTACATAACTATAAAGCAGCACAAAAAGCAGCAAATAAGCTTACTATTTTATTTCCAAATGATATTCTTCCTCATTTGATGTATATCGACAGTGAATTTTACAAACTCAAACCGGCAAAATATGCAGAGAAAGTGAATGAATACCTAAAAAAACAAAAATTTCATTTCAATGATTTGTATTTTGGTCCCTACATTACAAGATATCTTTATATTCAAGAAAATCTCATTACCGGTCAACTCTTCTACCTTCGTAAGCAGCTAAAAGATAAACTAGATACAACAAATGAATATACCCAAGAGATAGAAAGTGGACTAGCCCTTGCCTCTTTATATGACAAAGCATTTGAAGAGTCTTATACGCTTTATAACCACCTTATAGATGAACTCAAGGTTAGAGATTCATATACACTGTATCTTGCTGCAGTTGCCTCTACGGCTGCAAATCACCACGGTAATGCTATAGCACTATTAGAGCTCTCAAAGATGAAAAACAAAAGCTTTTATGAGAGTAGATATGCTTTAGCTTTACTGTATATGGAGATTCAGAACAATGAGGGAGCTACGATAGAGTTAAGTAGGATTTTAAAAGATGGATTTAGTTCTAATTATTTTGAATTTGACATCGACAAGGATAAACTGCTTTATCAAAAGCAGCATCCTCAAGAAAAATAAGAAGAGAGAAAAATAAGCTTATTTTTCATTACCTTCATCATCTCGATTCATTGACTTATCTTCCTTCAACTCCTCTTCAATGCTTTCTGGTGCTCCCGCAACTTTTGATTCTATACCATTTTCTTTTTCAAATGCAATGATAATGTCACGTACTTCTTCACCTGTAATGTTTTCTTTTTTGTACAGAAGTGCCACCATATCTTCAATAGCACCTTTATACTCTTCTAAACGAGCAACAACAGTAGCATAATGTTCATCTAAAGAAGTTTTTATGTACTCATCCATCTCTTGTGCCATTTTATCACTGTATTCACGAGAAGATTGTTGTGCTCCACCTAAAAATGATTGGCGAGATTTTTCTAAGACCATTAAACCAGCTATATCACTCATACCATAAGTCTGAACCATAGATTTGATAATATCAGTCGCACGTTCAAGGTCATTACCAGCACCTGTTGATATCTCTCCTATGAACACTTGTTCAGCTGCACGTCCACCAAGAAGTACATCCACTTCTGCCCACAGCTCATGCATTTGCATCATAAATTTATTTTCTTCTGGAGTATTAAGCGTATATCCAAGAGCAGCTAGTCCGCGAGGAACTATAGAGACTTTAGAAACTTTCTTCGCTCCATTCGTTGTCTCTGCTAGTAAAGCATGACCACTTTCATGGTAGGCAACTATCTTTTTCTCTTTTGGATTAATACGGCGAGATTTTTTAGCAAGTCCTGCTAAAGCTCTCTCTACAGCCTCATACATATCTTGTTGTTTTACAGATTTTTGACTTTTTCTTCCTGCAAGAAGAGCTGCTTCATTGATAATATTTGCCAAGTCAGCTCCTGCAAGTCCAGCTGTAAGACGTGCGATTTCTTCTAAATCTACATCTTTTGCAATCTTCACATTTTTCACATGCACTTTAAGTATTTTTATACGACCTTCAAAATCAGGTTTATCAACTAAAACCTGTCTATCAAAACGTCCTGGACGTAACAGTGCCTGATCTAGAATCTCTGGTCTATTTGTTGCCGCTAAAATAATAACAGGAGTATCTGTCCCAAAACCATCCATCTCTGCAAGGAGTTGATTGAGCGTTTGTTCTCGCTCATCATTTCCACCCATCACACCACCAGCCGCACGACTTTTACCAATCGCATCAATCTCATCAATAAAGATAATACTTGGAGCATCTTTTTTTGCTTGTTCAAACAAATCTCTTACACGAGCAGCACCAACGCCCACAAACATTTCAATGAAACTTGAACCACTAACTGAGAAAAATGGTACCTCTGCTTCACCTGCAACTGCTTTAGCAAGTAAAGTTTTACCAGTACCGGGTGAACCTACAAGAAGGACACCTTTTGGAATCTTTGCACCAATTTCCACGTAACGTCCAGGGTATTTTAAAAAGTCAACAATCTCTTGTACTTCTTCTTTTGCTTCTTCAACACCAGCTACATCATCAAATTTTGTTTTTGGCTTTTCAGAATTAATCAGTTTTTTAGAGTTGCCCATACCAAGCAGTCCACCACCCATACTTTTTTGCATTCTACCTGCAAAAAACATCCAGATACCTATGATAATTAAAAAAGGAAATAACCATCCAAACATCTCAGTAAACCAGTTTGTTTCACTAAATCCAGTATAATCAATCCCTTCTTTGTCAAGAAGTTTTACTAATTCAGTATCACCCTTAACTATTCGAGTTGTATAGATTTTTGTGCCATCAGAAGACTTTGCACGAATATAACTCTGACCAATTTCCACTTTTTTAATGCTTTTAGATTTCACTAAAGATTTTAATTCTGAATAATCAACAGGTTGAACCTTTGCAGTAGCTGTTCCCATTGCAGAACCGTTCGATCCCGCTCCATCGCCAACCATTACTTTAAAAAGTAATATAACTACAACTGAAAAAATTGCAAAAGTTATTAAGGGATTCTGATTAAAGAAATTATTGTTATCGTTTTTATTATTATTTTCATTATTTGCCATACTATTTCTCTTTGCTCTCTTTTGTTTTTAAAACTAAAGTAACCCATTCGTCCTGAGCTATTTTTTCTATTATTTCACAATCTTGATAATATCTCAAGACTTTTTTTTCGTATTTATCCAAGATACCAGATAAAACAAGTATCCCATCCCCAGCCAATGCTTTTTTTAAATCATTTGCGATAAATGTCAAAACATCAGCTACAATATTAGCCACTACAACATTATACTTTTGGGACAAGTTTGATGCAGAACCTTCCCATATTGAATGAAATTCTAAGTCATTAAGTTTTGCATTTTTTATAGAGTTTTCAACTGAAACCGAGTCAGTATCACAAGCATCTACAACTCCACCAAGCTTCATTGCAGCCATACCAAGGATCCCGCTTCCACAACCTACATCTAAAACTTTATCACCAGGTTTTACATACTTTGATATTGCGCGTAGTGATGCTGCAGTTGTAGGATGATGCCCTGTTCCAAATGCTAATGCAGGGTCAATAGCAATGTTAATCAAATCAGGATGTTTATCTGTCCAAGTTGGATGGATGTAGAATTTATCAATAGCAAGTGCTTGAATACTATTTTTGTAAGACTCAACCCAATCACTATTTTGAAGTTTTTTTTGCTCAAATTCTATCTCAATATTTTCGTGGAGTGCTTTTTGTAAAGCTTCTGTAAACTGTTCAAGTCCCCAAACGATAGTCTCAAGTTCTTCTTCACTTCTAATGATAAAACCATCATTAACTTCTTCAAAACCTACGGGCAAAGTGTCCGCTAAAAAGTCTGCATAAAGTTCATGATGTGAAGATACTTTTACACTAAGCTCATAATAATGCTCTTGCATTATTCACTAACACCCATCACTGCACCTAGTTTTTCTTTCAACACTTGAGGTGTAAAAGGTTTTACGATGTAGTTGTTAACACCGGCTTTAAGCGCTGTGATAACCTCAGCTTTTCCACCCTCAGTTGTTACCATGATAATAGGTGTATCTTTAAAACGCTCATCAGCACGAACTTTTTTCACTAATTCAAGACCATTCATCTCTGGCATATTCCAGTCAGTTATCAACATGTCAATATCTGGATTAGCATCCATTTGTGCCCAACCCTCAACACCGTCCGCACCTTCTAAAATGTCTTTATAACCAAGACGAGCCAATGTATTTTTAATAATACGACGCATTGTAGAACTGTCATCAACAACAAGTAATTTCAATTGAAATCCTTTTATATATAATTTGCAAATTTAATAAGTAATAATAGCTAAAATCTGTTTGTTTTTCTATTAATTTAATAGTTTGAACATTTTAGCTAAGTCTAATTTTCCCTCATAGTACGCTTTACCTATGATAACACCATCCACTTCATTCGTCTTTATAAGTGCCTTAATATCATCTTCATCTTTAACACCACCACTTGCAATGGTACTAATGCCACTTGCTCTTGCAATATCTAGGGTAAAATCTACATTCACCCCACTAAGGGTTCCATCTTTACCTACATCGGTACAGATAATCGCTTCAACTCCTGCATTGGCAAACTCTTTAGCTAAGTCAGTTGCCCTCATTGAGCTGACTTCGCCCCAACCTTCAACAGCAACATAGCTATCAATAGCATCAATTCCAACTGCTATGGGATATTTAGCCGCCATATCTCTTACAAATTGTGGATCTTTTACTGCAATTGAACCTAATATAATTCTATCAATCCCAATTTCAAGCATCTTTTGAATTGTAGCTTCGTCACGTATACCACCCCCAAGTTCAAGCTTGACACTAGAGTTTTTTCTTATTTTTACAATTTGCTCAAGGTTTTTTGGCTCACCTGCAAAAGCACCATTTAGATCAACTAAATGTACCCACTCAGCACCCATTTCTTCAAACTTTTTTACAAGTTCAAATGGTTCGTTTGAGTATATTTTTGCACTATCCATCAAGCCTTTTGTAAGGCGTACTGCCTGTCCATCTTTTAAATCTATCGCTGGGTATAAAGTCATGTCATTTTTCCTTTTTTATTTTATCATCAGATTTAGCAAATAAGTTATGCAACTTTTCTTTCAAATTATCAAAATTTTCATGCGAAAAGCCAAATGGCGCTGTAGGATATGCTATTTTATAAATCTGATTTAAAATAGCTTTATCATTCTCTTTTGATTTAAAACTGGAACAATCTAAAAACTCTTCAATACACCTTTTTTCCTTCGCTGGAATACTTGCAAGTATGAATGACTCAAGATATCCACATTTTGTTTTTGGATCACACATGATAAAATAATCTGCAGAATCTTCTAACTTTAAGTTTTTAATTATTTTTTCAATCTCTCTCTGAGTATTACTATATCCACCGTAAAGTCTATCATTCTTTTCATAATCTGCATCTAAAACAAAAAGAATTTTAGAAATATTTTCTAATTCTATATCGTGTTGTAGTTCTTTATAATTTGTATCATCAATTTTAAAAAAATTACTTTTACTCTTCATTCCAAAAAACTTTACTCTCTCTATGTCAAGTTGTAAATCTTTAATGAGCAAATTTAATAATTCTTCATCAGCTGATTTTCGACTTTTACCTTCATGAAATATAGCAACTTTTTTTACCATCCTCGAACCTCATGTTCTTGTTTAATAGCATTAAAAAAAACATCACTTTCGTATATTCCTGCTTTAATGGAATCATCTTCCATCCTTTTAAGCTGTGTAAAAGTTACTTCACTCTCTTGTAAATTTTGTGCTACACGAGAAAAAGATTTTATACACTCTTTAGAATGTGTTGTTGCAAATACTTGAACATTTAATTCTCTAGATATTTCTAAAATCACCTTCCATAAATCATCAAATAATGTGTAATGAATACCATTTTCCACTTCATCCAAATAAATTACATTACCTTCGTTTACACTCAATGCAAGTACAATTGAAATAAAATGTTTAATTCCATCACCATATTCATTTAAACTATAATACTTCCCATCTTGTTTCAACATCATTTTGTTCTTAATAATATCAATATCAGTGACTCCAAATGTCTTATCTAAAATCTTTATAATTATTCCATGCTTATCGTCCAGTTTCAATGTATCTATCATATCTTTTAAACTGAAATTATCACTATTGCACGGTGTTATAAAGTTTGTATTTATAATAAGAGGTGGATTGTTTTTTTGGTAAATAGTATGAAAATATTTGTTTTCATGAAAAGAAGAAATTTTATTATTATTACTATAATAAGACCAATTATTGTATTTATACTCAGGTAATATAGAATCTTCATCTAAGGTTATTTTAAATCTATCATTTAAAACAAACATAGCTTCTTTGTAAGTTGGAAGTTTTGTTTCGCTTTTAATCCATGCAGTGTAAAATTCGACACTTTCTCTGTTTTGCTGAATAGTAATTAATGTTTTAATAATTTCAAAAAACTGCCATTCTTTATCAATCCTACTAGCGCCAAAATTACGAGTAAACTTATTACTACTTAATAGCCTACTTGCATAATTAGATATAATATAACAGCTCTCTAAAAAAGCAGTTTTTCCAACATTATTCTTCCCACCAACAAGGTTCACTCTTTGAAAACCTTTGGCCTTAAAGTTTTTAAAGCATTTAAAATTTTCAATTTCTATTGTTTTAATAAAGTGTTCACTCATTGGCTTCTCCTTATGATTTTTTACAAGTTAATAAAATTTTCTAAAATATGCAAACCATTTTTATGGCTTTTTTCTGGATGGGGCTGAATACCCATGATATTTTTATGAGCAACGGCAGAAGTAAACTTATAGCCGTAAAAAGTCTCCCCAATGATGTCATCTTCATTTGCACATACAACATGGTATGTATGCACAAAATAGAGATAATGTTCATCATCAAGATTTTTAAATAAAGGATGTTCTTTTGTAAACATTCTGTTCCAACCCATATGAGGTACTTTTAATGGCTCATCAAATTTTATAGTATCAAAATGTTTTACTTTTCCTTTTATAAGACCAAGTCCCTCATATTCTCCAAACTCTTCGCTACTCTCAAAGAGAAGCTGCATTCCTAAACAGATGCCAAGCATTGGTTTGCCTCTTTGAGCAAATGCTTTTATAGCCTCAACCATATCACGCTCACGTAGATGCTCCATCGCATCACCAAAGGCACCTACGCCAGGGAGAATTAATTTCTCATATTCATGAAACTTTTGAGGATTGCTCTCAACTACAGTTTGGCACCCTAATTTTGCAAAAGCATTTTGCACACTCGCCAAATTTCCCATATTATAATCAACTATTGCTATCATTATTCATCAATCTTTAATTTTGTAAATTTTATATAAATAGCTAAACTTACTATAAGAACGCCAACACCGCCGATAATATACATTGCATAAAGCAGTTTGTTTGGATCTGTTATGGCAAATTTAAACACCAGCATCAAAGCTTCTATTGAAAGTGCAATAATAATGGAGCCTAAAAACCTGACCATAGTTTTATGCGGTCCTGAGATATCATGCTCTTTATATCGTCCTAAAATCTCTTCTTCAATCAAGGTCTTAGAAAGATCAAATATCGCTAAAGAGAGTGTCAGTAAGATAGTTGCTTCAAAAACATCTTTGACTTCAAATCCAGAGGGATTAAATCCATAAGAGAAAAAACTCTCAATCCCTTTAACAAAAAGTAATAAGGCGATACCCACCAAAGCTATAGAAAAAGAAGCATAAGCATATTTAAAGAACTCTCCAAAAATTTGGTCATATTTACTAAGCTGAGAAACTTTTAAAACCTCATCCAGTGGTATATCTAAACAAGCAACATATTTAAGGTTTTCATTCTCATCATAAATTGGAGCAGATGCAGTAACTGTGAGTTCACCTGTAATCAAGGATGGATATGGATCAGTAATGGTACATCGCTCTTCTCTTACCGCACGATAATAATAAGCACGGTCAGCACGAATTTTTCCTACATCATTCTCGTTGATCCCTTGCTTTGTATATGTTGGACTAACTTGAACACCTTTTGCATCTAAAAGATATACACCATCACTATTTTCCAAATCTGCTTTGATTTTCAAAAGGTTTGGTATAATCATCTCTTGTGTTAAAGATGGAAGTCTATTTGGTATATTTTTTGAAAAAAGATAACAAAAATATGCCCTCGCTTTTGTTCTTCCTTCAGCAAAATGCTTAATATCTACTGGTACCATACATCTCCTCCCTCTTTATTTTTTTATTTTGAATTATATCCAAGAGATTATAACAAAAAGATAATTTTATCTTTGATATAATACGAGCAATGAATAAACCAATCAAAAAAATTGCAATTGTAAGACTCTCAGCACTTGGGGACATTGTAAATAGCGCTGTAGTGCTTCAATTTATCAAACAACACTTTCCAAACGCAGTCATAGATTGGATAGTAGAAGAGGCTTTTAGTGATATCCTCTTGTCCCATCCAGACATTGACAATGTTTATGCTATTAACCTTAAAAAACTAAAAAAAGAAAAAAGTCTCGGCTTACTTTATAAAAATATTTCAAAACTCAAAGCCCTTGATCACTATGATATTATTATCGATATACAAGGGCTAATCAAATCTGCCATAGTTGCAAGAATTTTGGGTAAAAACACGCATGGTTTTGATAAAAATTCTATACGAGAACCTTTAGCTGCACTACTCTACAAAACAACTTCAAAAATTCCTTATCAAGAGAATGTTGTTAAACGCAACGCTTTTGTTGTAGCAGATGCACTAGGATTTGAAATTAGTGATGCAATGATTTTAACTAAAGAGGCTATCTTTCCTATAACAAAAAATTTCGAACTTTTAAGTGATAAAAAAAATATTGCCTTAGTTATTGGGGCTTCTTGGGAATCCAAAATATATCCAAAAGAACTTGTCGCTAAAATTTGCAATGAACTACAAGAACAGTGTTATATTATTTGGGGGAATGAGAAAGAAAAAAATGAAGCACAATGGATCGTAGAGCAATGCAAATTTGCCACGCTAGCCCCTTCTTTAAAACTCCATGAGCTTGTCTCTTTTATCTCAAATATGGATTTACTTATAGGTAATGATACAGGTCCAACGCATATGGCTTGGGCACAAAACATTCCCTCTATCACCTTGTTGGGTCCAACAAACAAACGTATGATTTATGAAACACCAAAAAATATTGGTATAAAATCACACTCAGAAGTTAATATCTTAAAAATTAATAAAAATGATTTTTCAATTCGAGATATTCCTTATGAAGATGTCGTAAAAAAAGCAAAGGAATTACTCTACGATGGGATATAAAGCACTTTTAATATTAGAAAAAATCCTTATGGCTCTGCCTGCAAAAGCAAGAAAAAGCTTTTTTACCTTTTTAGCATATGTAGCTTATCTTGGAGCAAAAAAATATAGATGCATTGTCAAACAAAACCTCAACTATGCTTTTGATAATTCTATGAGTGAAGAAGAGATAAAACACATTACAAAATACAGCTTTAAAAACCTACTCTATAACTTTTTGCACCTTATGGAATTTCGACATATGTCAAAAGCTGATTTAACTAAAAAAGTCACTGTAAAAAACAAAGAGATAGTCGATAAAATTCATCAAGAAGAACGTGCTATCATTTACATTGCTTCACACTACTGTGCATGGGAACTTGGAGCTGTGAGTGTTGGTCACTTTTTAGAACCTCTTACAGGGGTTTACAAAAAAATGAAAAACAGCGAATATGAAACTTGGCTTTTAGATGCAAGATCGAGATTTGGTAATACAAACCTGGAAAAGAGCAACGTCATCAAGCCGCTTATCAAACTTATAAAACAAGGCAAAGCAAGTGGTATTCTTATCGATACAAATATAAATAAGAGAGAAGGTCTTGTCATTAATTTTTTAGGTAAACCATTAAGACAAACTTCATCTCCAGCATATTTAGCTAGGAAGTTTAATGCTGCCATTGTTCCCATTAGTATCCGAACTGATGATGAAGAGCATTATGAGCTTATAGTGCATGATGAAATTCCAGTTGAGAGAAGTGAAGATGAAGCAGCAGATATTTTAAAAGCAACACAATTACAAGCTAATTGGCTTAGCTCTATTGTTACAAAAGAGCCAAAGTTTTGGTTTTGGCTGCACCGAAGATGGAAAGGCGATAAGCCAGAAATATACAAAAGCTGCGTTTAGCCCTTTTGCTCTGTTGTGCACTCTTTTGAGCGTGCTTCAAAAAGCTTTAAAATTGTTAGGAAAAAGGCAGTAATAGCCGGTCCTAAAATCATTCCCCAAAAACCAAAAGTTGTCAATCCTGCGATAATAGCAAAGAAAATTACAAGTTCATTGAGTTTTGTATCATCCTCTTTTAGAAGTTTTTTATTAATTTCTTTAATAATTAATGGCTTGATAAATGTGTCAGCTATAATTGAAATCACAACAATTGAATAAACTGCAATGAAAATTGCATGGTTATTATTTCCCATAGAAAACTCATAAATCATAAATGGCAGCCACATAACCATCCCGCCTATCACTGGGATCAATGAAGCAAAACCATACATAATACCAAAGAGTAAGCCATTATAACCCATAAAAGAGAGCGCAATACCAAAGAGCGCACCCTCAAACATTGCCGTGGCAATAATCGAGTAAAAGACTACACTCATAACAGAAGAGAGTTCACGCACAAGAAGGGTACTATCTTCAACTGACATTTGAACAATTCTTTTTAAAAATGTCACAATCGTTGTACCATTATATTGCGCAAAAAAGTAAAAAATGATTACCAAAAAAGCATTTTTTACAAAGCCTGCACTAAAACTACCTATTTTTGTTGCCATAGCCAAAATAAAAGTCGTGATAGTGTTCATATCCAGATCTTTTAGGGTATCTGAAAAATCTGGTTTGATAAACTGTAAATATTCAGGTGGAGTAGCGATGAAATTTTCAATGTAATTTTCAATATGTTGTAGTGTTCCAGGATCAAGGTTATTGAGCTTTATTGTAAGGTTTGCTAAGAAATAACCAAGTGGCGCAAAGAAAAGTGCAGCAAGTAAAAAACTCGAAACTAATGCTGCAGCAAGTTTTGAGTGAAAGACTCTTTCAAAATACTCTTGTAGCGTTGCTGTTGAAACTGCTAAGAGCGCAGCAATTGTCATAACCATTAAAAATGGTGCATACAGTAGATACATCCAGTAAAGTGCAATAACAAATAAAATTGCAGTAAAGTATTGTGCTTTCATTAAAAAAGTGTCCCGTCTTCGTTTGCATTTTTGATGTTTAAAACATCGTAAGTTGCTGGTGTTGCACGTCGTCCTTTTGCTGTCCTCTCCAGGTAGCCATTTGCAAGTAAATATGGTTCAAGCACATCCTCAACCGTTCCCTCATCTTCACTAAGCGCTGCTGCAATTGTGCTTAAACCCATAGCCCGTCCATTAGAACTTGCAAGTAAGGTCAGTAAACGTAAATCCATCTCATCAAAACCATGAGAATTGATGCCAAGCTCATCTAAAGCGTATTGTGTGCGCGTATGATTTATATGATCTTCATCAGCAACTTCTGCAAAATCTCTTACACGACGCAGTAAACGCAGTGCAATCCTTGGTGTACCACGACTGCGTTTAGCAATCTCAATCGCCGCTTCTTTGGCTATTTCACGTTCAAGTTTGTTTGATGCTTGCATGATAATACGGGCAAGTTCATCATTTGCATAAAAGTTCATACGAAAACTCATACCAAATCTATCTCTCAAAGGATTTGAAAGCATTCCAGCACGTGTTGTCGCACCAATAAGTGTAAATCTCGGCAAATCAATCTTTACCGTTTGCGCAGCAGGTCCACTACCGATGATGATATCAATACGATAATCTTCCATTGATGAGTAAAGTATCTCTTCAACAGCAGGAGAAAGACGATGGATCTCATCTATAAAAAGTATGTCACCCTCTTCTAGATTGGTCAAAATTGCTGCTAAATCACCACTTTTTTCTATCATTGGTGCTGCTGTCACTTTGATATTTGCATTCATTTCATTTGCAATAATAAGAGCAAGTGTAGTTTTTCCAAGCCCAGGAGGACCGTAAAACAGTACATGATCAAGTGCTTCATCTCTTTTTTTAGAGGCTTCGATAAAAACCGAAAGATTTTTCTTTATCTGCTCTTGTCCAATGTATTCGCTCCAAGCATCAGGACGTAGCGTTACTTCACTACTTTCATCCTCAAGAGAAAATGTTTCTATATCTACAACTCTATCCATTAGTTTTTCTCATTAACATTAATAGGTATGTTCCTCTGTTGGAAATTTTTTATTTACAACTTCATCAGCATAATCTGCCAAAGCATCTTTTACTAGCGTCGCTCCATCAAGGTATTTTTTAACAAATTTAGGAGTAAATTCTTCAAACAATCCAAGCATATCCGAAAAAACTAAAACTTGTCCATCCACATCTGCACCTGCTCCTATCCCTATAACAGGGATAGAGACTGCTTGTGCTACTTCTTTGGCTACATCAGCTTTCGTGCCCTCAATCACCATACAAAATGCACCTGCACGCTCAACCGCCTTGGCATCTTCAATGATTGAAATTTTCTCCTCTGATGTTTTTCCTTTTACTTTATAGCCACCCTCACTTCTCACAGACTGAGGAAGTAAACCGATATGACCACAAACAGCAATACCATTGTCACTCAAATGTTGAATAACTTCAGCCTTTTCTACTCCACCCTCAATCTTCACACAATCTGCCTGTGTTTGCTGAAAAATCTTAATTGCGTTTTGCAATGCTGTCTCTTTATCTATATATGTTCCAAAAGGCATATCACAAACAACAAAGCTATTTTGTGCTCCCATGCATACTGCATTTGTATGATATATCATTTGATCAAGTGTTGCAGAGATTGTATCACTTTTACCTGCGAAGCTCATATTTAAGCTATCGCCAACTAAAATCATATCTGCACTTTCACTCACTAACCTCGCAAAAAGTGCGTCATAGGCAGTAATCATAACCAAAGGCTTTAAGCCTTTAGACTTTTTTATAGAAGAAATTGTCAATTTTTTACTCATTTGAATACTCTTTTATTATTAATAAAAGTATTTTAACTAAATATTGCTATAATTTGGACTATATAGGAGAATTATTTTATGGGCATAAGAAGTGATTTAGATGCAAACTTTGATTTTGAAATAGTTGACGAGTTTCTAGACCACTATTCAATGATGGTTGAAAGCATGGAAGTTATGATAATTGACCTCTCAAAACCAAATATGTACGTAAGAAGTATCAATGAACTTTTTCGCGTATTTCACAACATCAAGTCTGCTTCTGGATATTTGCAAATAATGTCTATGAATAAACTTGCTGCGTTTGTAGAAGACGAACTTGAAGCCTTGAGAAAAAAAGAAACTCCTGTCAATCAAGAAACTATAGACTGGCTCCTTGAAGTCAGCGATATGTTTGCAACATGGCAAGATGATTTGAAACTTGATAATGAACTCAGCAAAATAAACTTCTCTTTATTTAATACACCTGATTTGGATAAAAAACAATAATGAAAAACTTAGTAGCATACATTACTTCCGGATATCCGGAAAAATCTTTTACAATAGACTTGAGCCTAGCGCTTGGAGAAAATGGCGTTGATACACTAGAACTTGGTGTTCCCTTTTCAGACCCCGTTGCAGATGGACCACTCATAGAAAAAGCAAATCATAAAGCTCTTGAACTCGGTTTTAAATTTAAAGACCTAATAGAAATTTCAAAAGAAGTAGCACCACATGTAGATACTTTATGGATGGGATATTTTAACAGCTTTTATCAACAAAATCTAGAAAAACTTTTACCTTTAGCAAATGAGATAGGTGTTAACGGACTTATTATTCCTGATGTACCACATGAAGAAGCTCTTGCGTATACAAAACTTTTTGATACAAACAATATGGCAAATATCTCTTTTGTTGCACCAACAGATACCGAGCAACGTATAAAAGAAGTAGTCACTGATGCAAAAAAATTCATCTATATGGTTGCCTATACAGGGATCACAGGTTCTGGAGCAGCAGAAGACTTACAGCCCTTTTTAGCTTCTATAAAAAAATATTCACAAACGCCTGTCTATGTTGGATTTGGTGTTAATGAAAAAACAGCTAAAGATAAGGTCAAAGGTGCGGATGGTGTTATCGTCGGAAGTGCTTTTGTCAACATTTTATTAAAAAATGAACTCTCTTATACTCAAAAGATTGATCAGTGTTGTGAACTTTCAAGAATGATCAAAAACGAAATCAATTCCTAATTTCAAAAAGCACTAAAAGTGTTTTTTGAAAAAAGCTGTCATTGTCATCGCTTATCATTAAAAACTTATTTTTTCCTATTTTAGTCAAGCCCTCAAAGTTATCAATATGCCAACCTTTAGAAGAATCAAACAGAGCTAAAAGCTCACTTTTACATACATGATGCGTATCACAGTCATTCAAATCAACTGAAACAAGTGAAGTTTTTCTTCTTCGTGTTAAATAATTAAAATTTCGTAAGAGTACTAAAATTTTTGTATCATTAATAAATTCCAACCCCGTAACACTCCCTTTAGCCTTAAATTTATAAATATCATGTTTGGTATAAAGTCTATGGTAACTCTTATTTACATTAATCAATGGTTTTTCAGGTGCTGTTACAACGCCATACAGATAGTTAAAGGTCACTGATTCAAGACCTTTATTTTCACTTTTATAGTTATCTAATTTTTTGAGTTTGTTATTTATTTTGATACTTTTGATTTTAATACCATCTGTTGTATATAAATCTACACGATGCTTTCTCTCAAATGAGATAAGTAAATCATCTCCCATAAAATCAAGCCCTTCTGAGTCATAAGAATCTAACTTTTTCCCATTTTTCGTTTGTAAGCGATACGCTTTCGTAAGGATTAGTTTGTCAATTTTTGAGTTTTTTACATCTATAGAAAAAGTATACAAGTAACCTTTATCACCTACAGCGTAAACAACACCATTTCTATAAGCAAGACCAGAGAGTTCTGAGACTTTTACGCCATTAAGTGCCTCGATGTGAAGCAGTTTAGCATCAAGAACCTTTATTTTATTGTCTGTGGAAGATTTATAATGAAAAGGTCTTATATCAAACGCAGTAATCTGTGCTACTGCGTTTAGAACAAGAAGAGTGAAAATAAAAATCAGTTTTAGCATTTATTCGCTTGCGTTAATATCGCTAAGTTTTGCTACTGTAACATCACTTTGGAGCATTAAATCTAAGCCATCCGTAAACTCAAGATACTCTTCATACGTCAAAGGTAACCCAATAGAGTTAGCGTAAGCATAATAGTCTTTTTCGTCTAACTTATTTATATCAACATCTTGTGTCATATGAAGTAATTTTGTGGATAAGCTCGTATCTACAAATTTTTTAACTTCATAATCATCTACATAATTGTGTTTGTATTTAGCAAAAAAATCTTTTACCCACTGCGTTTGTGAACATTCATATATTCCCAATCTTTTTACATTTTCTTTAATAGATGCAAGTCTTTTATCGGTGTAAGTTGAGTTATAAAATGATTCATCCCAATTAGGATTTACATAATCACAAAAATCAATATCTTCAGCTAAAACCCAGTTTTTACCAAGAAGTTGCAGTTTTGGATTTTGAGCTGTACAAAAATTTTCAGCCATTTTCAAACCTTGAAAGTTTGATTCTAAATCTGCATAGGGAAAAACACCTACAGCAGAAAGACCGATTATGCCATTTTCCATCTTCACACCCCACTTGACACTCAAAGCTTCTGCCATAGTAGGAGAGTTTTCGTCTAAATATTTCAAATCCAGAACCCAAGAAATTACTTAATTTATCTGTCCAAAAATAAACACCACCTACATTCACCACTACATCAAGTTTTGAAGGTACTCCAAAAATTTTTAATTTAGGCGCATAGATACTATGTAAAACATAATCATCGAGCGATTCCCCCTGACGTGGAATCTTGTCTATCTCAGGATTATCCTGTGCCCATATCTCCAAGTCAGCATTAAGTGCACCAACACGCTTAATGAGATAATTATTGCTACCTAATTTTTTCATTATAGTCATAGCAGCTTCTTCACAACTTGGTGTATCCCATTTTTTATTTACACTTCCAAGTGCATCATCAATCGCTGCGTTTAGATATTTGTTAAAAGGCTTTGAAGAGTCTTGTATCTCACCTCCCCATGCATAATAATTATCTACTTCACCTGCATTTAGCGAAGTTGTAAAAAGTAGAAAAAAAGTAAGTAAAAATAATGACCTAATATAAGAGTTTTTCATATTAATTCCTATTAAATTATATATATTTAAAAACATAATTATAACCAAAATTTATATAAAAAGAGATAAAAGTAAGAAATGGATGGTCTCCCCACGAGGACTCGAACCTCGAGCTAGGCCTTAGGAGGGCCCTGCTTTATCCAGTTAAGCGATAAGGAGATATAGTGAGATTTATGAAAAACTAAAAAGAATTAAGTTTTTCATAACTTTTAATATTTATCTTAGATTTTAAAAAGTGTAACTAGCACCAGCAAAGATACTTGGGCCATGAGGTCCTTCGATAAGCGAACCTTCATATTCTCCTACAAATGCCCAATGCTCAGTGAAAGCATACTCAAACCCCACAGCATATGCAAAGCCATTGTTTGTTCCACTAATATCATAATCAGAAATTTCTTCTTGCTCAATTTCCCAGCCTATTTTTCCAAATATCACATACTCTTCATTAATATGATAGCCATAAAGCAAGTCAAGACCATAACTATAATAATCTGCATCAGCAGTGATATCTTCTTCGCCAACAACACTTTTTTTCACTCTAGTCTGCGCATAAGAAAAATCTAATTCCGCTGCAAAACCATAGCCCATTCGATAACCTACATCTATGCCAATACCTCCACCAGTATTACCACTAAGTTTTGCTTCAGGCTCAGTGCCTTTTGCTTCTTCTGTAAAATTATCCCCAAGAGTAAGTAAACCTTTACCTACGATATAAAGATTGCCTTCTTTATGATGTTTTGCCTCAATATGCGTACGAGAACCTTTTTCTAAGCTCTTTTCTTCTTCTGCATATGCTGCACTAGAAAGCACAAAAAGACTAGAAAAAGCTAAAAAATATAAAAATTTCATATTAATGTCCTAAATTTAGAATTACAAACGACATTGTAGTATAGAGTATATATAAATATAATTAAAAATTGGGATTTTTTTATGATGAATTGGTTGCGGAAACAGGATTTGAACCTGTGACCTTCGGGTTATGAGCCCGACGAGCTACCGAACTGCTCTATTCCGCGACGTTTATAAGATTAATTCAAGATTTTAAAAGTGAAGTAAAATTGTTGTAGTTCTGTTTATAGTAATGGTGCGCCCGACACGATTCGAACGTGTGACCGCTGGTACCGCAAACCAGTGCTCTATCCAGCTGAGCTACGAGCGCACACCATCTCTAATGTTAAGAGACCGAAATTATAGCAGCATTAG
>Ga0256840_1001749_pt1 | contig 19931 bp, 16 predicted proteins | sample 355202metaG_FD_185969 | JGI IMG/M metagenome (GOLD analysis project Ga0256840, IMG submission 185969) | Hydrothermal vent microbial communities from Mid Atlantic Ridge, Atlantic Ocean - 355-202 | ecosystem: Environmental > Aquatic > Marine > Hydrothermal vents | place: Atlantic Ocean: Mid...
TTCTCGTTTGAGTCTTCTCCAAACCCTGAGAGAATATCTTTTCTCACTTTTATAAGCTCACGAAAATCTTCACTTTTTTGAATAGCTTTAAAGAGTTTCGTTCTATTCACCTCACTTATTTTATGGTTTTCATCCATTATTCCACTTACAGAAATTGCAACTTGAGAACCTATTTCTCTACTTAGTTTGTCTAAGCATGAAACAAATTTTTTGAGTCTTTCAAATGTGTTACAAACACTCAAAAGGTTATTAAAAGTTCTTTTTACAGGATAGGAAAACTCGTCTGATAGACTTTCCACATCAAATGACTTTCTCTTTACTCCATCTAAGGCTTCAAGTGATACCGCACAGTTCTCGATTGCGCCAAGTATTTCTAAAAGTAGCTGTCCCATAGACTTCGCACTATTTTGCCAGTACTTGTTGTCATCGCCATGCTTTAAAATAAGGTCAAAAAATCTATCAAGTTCATCCTCATCCATCTTCTCTATAAAGTTGATAGACTCTCCCCATGGCTTTCCTATCTCCACCACATCTTCTAAACGCTTAGCACGGTATGCAAAGCCTTTGATACTTAAGTGCTCTTTACCTTTGTAATCATAAAGAAGTATTCCGTGACCAAGGTTTATGCGTTTGTCTAAGTTAGGGTAGATAAAACTAGAAGTCTTTCCACTCCCCGTCTCTCCAAATGCGATGGAGTGTGTAAAAGTCTCATCTATAATGTTCATCTCTTCTTTTGTTTGTGTCAGTATCTCTTTACTTTGTATAAATCCCATAGTTGCCATTTTGGTCTCCTTCTTGTTATGGAGCTAGTATAGAAAAGGATTGTGACAAGATGTGTCATGACCTAATATTTCACTATTTAAACATTAGCACTCTTTTTTTTGCTACAATTTGAGTATGAAAATATTATTAACACTTTTTATATTACTTCACTCCCTTTTTGCGCTCAGTATAAATGAGCATTACGAGAAACTCGCTTATGAGATTGATAGTGTTTCTACTGACTTACCAGTAGAGATCAAGACAAAACTCTACTATCTTTCACTTGCAACTCAGAACAAGCTACTGACACAAGAACCTACTCAAGAACTAAAAGAAGAAGTTCTTTTGATGTTTTCAGGGCTGCTTGAGTCCAAAGAAAGTACTATCACTCCTCAAAAGATTGAAAACTTACGAAGACTTTATTTAGAAATGTTTGACATAGAGTTACAAACATCAACTTCTTTGTATAAAGAAAAAATTATTACAGAGACCTCTTATATAACACTATTTTTAGTTGCACTTGCTTTTTTACTTCTCGGTTTATTTATAAGCTTCTTGTTCGTTTCTAAAAAAGTATCTAAAGAATCCCAAAAAATAAAACTCAAAATAAATGAATTAGAAACAGACAATGCAAACCTTAATCACGAGATAACAAATAGCAAAAAATTTGCAGTTACAGACAAAAGCTCAGAGGATGAGCTTAAAGCGAAAAATGCATCTTTATTACAAGAAAACAGAGAACTAAATGCTCAAAAACACAATACACAAACGAAACTTTTTAATATTGAGTCTGCACATAAAGAGCTACTTCAAGAACATGAAGAAGAGATAGGAAAACTCCAAGAACAACTTGAAATTTTAAAAGATGAAATTCTTGAGTCTAAAGAGAACCATGGAAGTAATGAATTTGCATTTGATGAAAGGCTCTCTGTATTACAAGATCAGAGTCAAGATATCTCAACAGTATTAGACACTATTGCGGACATCGCTGAGCAGACAAATCTTTTAGCATTAAACGCAGCTATAGAAGCAGCACGAGCGGGTGAGCATGGTCGTGGTTTTGCTGTTGTTGCTGATGAAGTACGAAAACTAGCGGAGAGAACACAAAAAACACTTACCGAAGCAAAGGTCGATATTTCGGCTGTTGTAGATAGCATAAATGGTCTCAAAAGCTAAAAACTTGACTTTAGTGCTTCACTTAGTGTAAAATTGCACTACTTAAAAGATATGCAAGGTATCTTCAACATCTTTCCCATATACACCAATCATAAACTAAGGCAGTCATACATATGAGTGAAAACAATTCACAACAAGCTCGAAAAAACACAAAACCTTCTAATCCTAAAAATAACAACAATCGTAACAACTCAAAAAGAACACATGCACCTGCTAAAGGTACAAGTATAGATGATCTTCGTACTAAAAGTATCGAAGAGTTAATCTCTATTGCTGAAGAGTTAAAAGTAGAACATCCTCAAGAGCTTAAACGCCAAGATGTTATCTTTGAAATTTTAAAGGCACAGACTGAACAAGGTGGTTTTGTTCTCTTCTCTGGTATCTTAGAAATCATGCAAGATGGTTATGGTTTTATCCGTTCTATAGATAAGTCTTTTAACGAGTCTGTAAATGATGCTTATGTTTCTAACACACAGATAAAAAGATTTGCACTTCGTAATGGTGATGTTGTGACCGGTCAGGTTCGTCCTCCTAAAGATCAAGAGCGATATTATGCTTTGATAAAAATAGAAGCTGTAAATGGTCTGCCTCCTGAAGAGAGTAAGAAACGCCCACTATTTGAAAACCTTGTACCTCTTTACCCAGAAGAGCGTATAGACTTAGAGTACCGTGAAAAAGGTTTAACAGGTCGTATGCTAGACCTTTTTTCACCTATTGGTAAAGGACAACGTGGTCTTATCGTAGCACCACCGCGTTCAGGTAAAACAGAACTTCTCAAAGAGATTGCTCATGGTATCACTAACAACAATCCTCAGATAGACCTACTTGTTCTTCTTGTAGATGAGCGCCCTGAAGAGGTAACAGATATGGAAAGAAGTGTAAAAGGTGAGGTTTACTCATCAACTTTTGATATGCCAGCGAAAAACCATGTAAAAGTAGCCGAGATGGTTATAGAAAAAGCGAAACGTAAAGTGGAAATGGGTAGAGATGTAGTAATATTACTAGACTCTATTACTCGTCTTGCTCGCGCTTACAACACTGTAACGCCATCAAGTGGAAAAGTACTCTCTGGTGGTGTAGATGCAAATGCACTCCATAAACCAAAGCGTTTCTTTGGTGCGGCTCGTAACATCGAGAATGGTGGTAGTTTGACTATTATTGCAACTGCTCTTGTAGATACTGGTAGTCGCATGGATGAAGTCATCTTTGAAGAGTTCAAAGGTACTGGTAACATGGAAGTAGTTCTTGATAGAAAAATCGCCGAGCGTCGTATCTATCCTGCTATTGACATTCTAAAATCTGGTACTCGTAAAGATGACCTTCTTATCTCTAAGGCTGATTTACAAAAAGTATTTATTCTTCGTCAAATGTTGCATAAACAAGATAGTGAGATAAAAGCACTCAAGTTTATCTACGACATCATGGGTAAAAAACCAAGTAATCAAGAGTTTCTTGATAGTATGAATACGGAACAGTAGTTAGATGAAAGTTGGTGTTTTTGATAGTGGAATTGGCGGTTTAACTGTTGTAAAGTCACTTCTTGAGCACCAACTCTTTGAAGAGATAATCTACTTCGGAGATACCGCTCGCGTTCCCTATGGGACTAAAGAGAAAAATACCATTATCCGTTATGCTATAGAAGCTGTAGAATTTTTTAAAAACTTTGAACTAGATATGATTATCGTTGCTTGCAACACTGTGAGTGCTTATGCTCTGAGTGAGATGCAAGAGTCTTCTACTTGTCCTGTTATCGGTGTTGTTGAAGCAGGTGTTCTCGCAACTGCAAATGCCATGAGTGACAAACAATCAAACATTTTAGTTATAGGTACAAACGCGACCATAAATTCTAAAGCTTATGAGTTAGGCTTATCTGAGCATAACTTCACACAACTTCAAGCAAAAGCAACTCCTCTTTTTGTTCCTCTTGTTGAAGAAGAGATTTTTGATGGTGCTATCTTAAATGCCACATTAGAGCACTACTTTAAAGATATAACACATCCCAATGCTCTTATCCTTGGATGCACTCACTTTCCACTTTTAAAGAAAAGTCTCTCTCACTACTTTGGTAAAGATACAAAACTCATCCACTCTGGGGATGCCATAGTTGAGTACTTAGAAAATAAGTTCGATTTTTATAAACAGTATGCAAATCCAACACTCAAATTTTTTGCTTCTGAAAACCCTGAAGCACTACGTTCTATTGCTTCAAGGTGGCTAGATGTCTAAAAGAGTCTCTGTTTTTGGTTACGGAACTACAACTAAACCACTTACAAAACACATACAAAATATAGTCTTTTATGATGACAAATGCCGTGAGTCTTATGGAGGAATTAATGGCTCTTTTGTAAGACCCTCATCTGAGTTTAATCCAGAGTATTCAGACTTAGAGATAACTAGTCCAGGAATCCCTCCATCAAATCCTTTAATAAAAAAAGCAAAAAATCTCATCAGTGAATATGACTTTTTTAAAGATGTCAAAAATTTACAAATATGGATAAGTGGTACAAACGGCAAAACAACTACAACACAGATGATGCAACATCTTTTAGAGGACAAAGGAAGTTTGGCTGGTGGAAACATCGGTACTCCTCTATCGGATTTAGACCAGAGTGCTCCTATATGGATACTTGAAACAAGTTCTTTTACTATGCACTATACAAATCAAGCCACTCCAAATATATATGTGCTCTTGCCTATAAGCCCTGACCATCTCTCATGGCATGGAGATATGGCAGCCTATGTGAGCGACAAACTAAAACCTCTTGAGAGAATGAGAAGTGTAGACACGGCCATCATTCCTGAGGCTTATAAAGATACTCAAACGCGAGCAAAACTCATCACATACAAAGATGAAAATGACTTAGCAAAGATTTTTGAGATAGATACAAAAAAAGTGAAATTTGAAGGTGCTTTTCTTGCTGATGCTCTACTTGCAATGGCTGTAGATAAACTCCTCTTTGATAGAGTTACATACACTAAGATGAACCGCTTCACTCTAGACCCACATAGACAAGAAGAGCTCAGAGATTCACAAGAGCGTTTATGGATAAACGATACTAAGGCGACTAACCTAGATGCGACTATTGCCGCTGTTAAACGCTATGAGAAGAGTTTTATTCATCTCATACTTGGTGGGGATGATAAAGGTGTAGATTTAAAAGAACTTTTTGAGTTTTTACAAGATAAAAAGCTTCATATCTATGCGATAGGTTCAAATAAAAAAAAATTAATTGCATTAGCAAAAGAGTATACTATTTCTTATTCTCTTTGTAAAAATCTCTCTAATGCCATAGCAAAAATAGATACTAACTTCAAACAAAATGAAGTAGCCCTACTCTCCCCAGCGGCTTCAAGCCTTGATGAGTTTAGCTCTTATGCCGAGCGTGGTGATTTATTTAAAAGTAGTGTCCAAAACTTCTAAATCTTTGTTATAATTTCTTATAACCTATAATTAAGGAACTAGCTACATGAAATGGTATCAAGCAAATAAAGAAGAAGTACTCAAATCACTCAACAGTAATGAAAAGAATGGCTTAACAAAGAGTAATGTAGTTAAGTTACACCGTACTCATGGTTTAAACACCCTTAAATCCCAAAAACCTATATCTCCTCTCACTATTTTACTGATGCAGTTTAACAATCCCCTCATATTTATACTTTTTTTAGGTATAGCACTCTCTCTTTACTCCTCTCACACTATTGATGCTATAGCTATCTCTGTCATCATAATTATAAATGTTAGCATAGGATTTTTTCAAGAGTTAAAGATGAGAAAGTCTATGGATGCACTCAAAAATATGGCTGCACCCATCGCGCAAGTCTATCGTGATGCCTCATGGTTAGAAGTTCCTGCGAGTGACTTAGTTCCTGGTGACATCATAAAACTAGTCACTGGAAATAAAATTCAGGCTGATATTAGGATTTTAGAAGCAACACAGTTACTCATAGAAGAAGCTGCACTCACGGGTGAGTCTGAGCCTATTGAAAAATTTAGTGAGGCAATAGATAAAGATGGTTTAGACATCGCTGATTGGCAAAACATGGCATTTATGGGGACACAAATTCTTGCAGGTAATGGTCTTGGAGTAGTCTGTGAAACAGGGATGAATACACAACTCGGACATATTGCCACTATGATGCAAGATACAAAAGATGAGAGGACACCACTCCAAGAGCGTATTCATGCACTCTCTAAAATGCTTATCATTGCTGCACTTGTTGTTGTTGCTATGGTTATTGGGATTGGGATTGAACAAGGTATGGCGTTTGTAGATATGGTTGGTATGGGAATTTCACTCACAGTCGCTGCTATTCCTGAAGGTCTTCCTACCGTTGTGACTATTGTATTAACCATCGGTGCAAAAGAGATGTCTAAAAACAATGCACTTATTAAAAAACTCTCCTCAGTTGAAACACTTGGCTCTACGACCGTTATATGTTCAGATAAGACAGGAACACTTACACAGAACAAAATGCAAGTTCTCTCTATCTATGCTGCTGGAAAGTATTATGATATTTCAGGGACTGGGTATGAGACAGAGGGTACATTTTATGATGAAAATAAAAATGAAGTGAATCCAAAAGATGATGAAGACCTTTATAAACTTTTGCAAATCTCAGCCATCTGTAATGATGCTCAAATAGTTTCCCAAGATGGGACTTCTGCCATTATAGGTACACCAACAGAGGGTGCAGTTGCAGTAGTTGCTGCAAAAGCTGAAATATCTAAAGATGCAATGCTTGAAAATGGCACTCAAATCATCCACTCATTTGCCTTTGATTCTGCTCGTAAAATCATGAGCCTTGTTATAAAAACAGCGGATGAGAAGTACTTTGTAGTTGTTAAAGGTGCACCTGATGTTGTCGCACAAAGAAGTGAGCATATCTATCTTCATGGCAAAACAAGTCCACTTGATAGCACAACTCTAACGCATATTGATGAAGCTATAGATACTTTTGCTTCAAGAGCATTAAGAACCTTAGCCGTTGCATTTAAACCTCTCCAAGCCACTCACCTAGACTTAAAACAAGAAGATTACGAGAGTGGATTTACCTTTTTAGGAGTACATGGTATCATCGACCCTCCTCGTAAAGAGGTTATACCTGCTGTAAAAGAGTGCCATAGTGCTGGAATACAGACTATTATGATTACAGGTGATCATGCTCAAACCGCAGAGGCGATTGCCAGAGAAATAGGATTTATGCAACCCGGAATAGAGAGAGTCATCGTAGGAAGCGAGCTAAACGCCATGAGTGATGAGGAGCTACAAAGTGCAGTAAAAGAGACCTCTGTTTTTGCTAGAGTTGTTCCAGAGCACAAACTTAGAATCATCAATGCCCTTAAAGCAAATGGTGAAGTTGCTGCTATGACAGGCGATGGTATCAACGATGCTCCAGCTATAAAGTCAGCAGATATCGGTATCGCTATGGGTATCACGGGTACAGATGTCACTAAAGACTCAGCCGATCTTATACTCCTTGATGATAACTTTACGACTATAGTTAAAGCAGTTCGAGAAGGTCGTCGTATTTTTGACAATATCAAAAAGTTTATTCGTCAAGGACTTACAGCAAATGTAAGTGAAGTCTCAGCAATACTTTTTGCCTTTTTACTCATGAACGACCACTCTCTTTTAACACTCACACCACTTATGATTTTATGGGTAAACCTTATCAGTGATGGTGTGCCTTCTTTAGCATTAGGGGTAGAAAAAGAGGAAGGGGATCTTATGCAAAAGGCACCACACTCTCCAAGCGAAGGCTTCTTTGCTAACAACTTAGCATCCGTTATCATTCTTCGTGGTTTGGTTCTTGGTTTTGTATCTTTTTGGCTTTTCAAGTTCGCACTAGATCATGATTTTTCTCTTGCATATGCTCAAACTTTAGGGTTTTTAACACTTGTTTTTGGTCAAATGTTTCATATATTTGATGCGAGAACATTTACTACTCTTTACAGAAAAAATCCATTTGAAAACATAAAGCTACTCTATGCTTTAGGTCTTTCAGTAACTCTTTCTTTAATTATGGTCTACTCAAACATCGGACACTTAGCACTTGGAACAGATTCCATATCACTCAAACACTTAGTTATGGTTATACTCATAGCTGCTCTTCCTACTTTAGTTCTTTCAGGAATTAAAGAGGTGTTTAAAATCAAATATATTTAGTATTAAATAATCTTTTAACTCTTTAAATGATAAAATGATTCCAATTAAATATGGAGTCATTTTTGAAAGCAGCATCTGAAGTATTAGCAAGAAAATATCGTCCCTCAAACTTTGATGAGCTTATAGGTCAAGATACTATTGCTCAGACTCTTTCACTTGCACTTGATTCAAATAGACTCTCTCATGCATATCTTTTTTCAGGTTTACGAGGAAGTGGAAAGACTTCAACTGCTCGTATCTTTGCAAAAGCTCTTATCTGCGAAGAGGGAATGAGTCATCACCCTTGTGGTAAATGTTCTAACTGTACTATGGCTATAGAAGGTCGTCATATGGACATCATCGAGATGGATGGTGCTTCTAGCCGTAAGATAGATGACATACGAGATTTAGTAGAACAGACAAAATATAAACCTGCAGTTGCTCGTTTTAAAATATTTATAATCGATGAAGTCCATATGCTCACAAAAGAGGCATTTAATGCTCTTTTAAAAACTCTTGAAGAACCACCAGAGTATGTAAAGTTTATCTTAGCGACAACCGACCCCCTTAAACTTCCAGCAACTATTTTAAGTCGTACACAACATTTTCGCTTCAAAAGTATCGCTACAAATAAAGTAGTAGACCACTTAGCACATATTTTGCAACTTGAAGGCATAGAGTATGAAACTGATGCTTTAGAGATTCTAGCTAGAAGCGGTAGTGGTAGTCTTCGTGACACACTTACACTCCTAGACCAAGCTATCATCTACTCAAAAAACCATGTAGATGTGAGAACAGTTACAGATATGCTCGGTCTTGTTGATCCTAAGTTTATCGACGAGTTATTCGACTCTGTATTCGCTAAAGACTACGGTGCTTTGGTTACTAAAACTAAAGTGCTAGAAGATTATGAATCTGAAATGGTTGTGGATGAACTCATCGCTTACTTAAAAGAGAAAATGTACAATCACGACTCCCTTTTTTCTACTCTAGTTTTAGATAGATTTTTTAGAATTTTATCGGACTCAAAATATCTTTTTAGTGTAAATGCAGATGGCAGTTTTGTACTCTCGCTTATCTTTTTTAAAATGGTTGAAGCACTTCGTATAAGAGAAATAGACCAGATGATAGAGTCATTTCAAAAAGATGTAGAGCGTCCACAGATAGTAGTACCTCAAACGCCAAGTATCAAAATACAATCAGCTACACCAGAGATGGCACCAGAAGTTATAAAAGAAGAAGCTCTAGTAGAACCAGAGCAAATACAATCACCTCAAATAGAGACACCCCAAGAAGTCGTAGTTATAAACCCTCATCAGCTAACATTTGATAGCCTTGTGAGTAAAATAAGCGATAGAAATGCAGAATTAGGTGAGTGTTTTACAAAAAACATAAGATTTATCTCTTATGAGGATAATGTTCTTACATGGGAAAGCTGCGCTAATGCAGAGTGTAAAAAAGTGCTTAAACATGGTTATGGTGTTATCAAACAACTTGTTCGAGAAGTATTTAGTTTTGAGACACAGATAAAGGGTGTAGCCTGCAGTAAAGAAGTAGTGCCAGAAGAACCCCAACTAAACACTCTAGTTCAGGATGCCATAGCAACTGCACAAGGTCCACAAACAACATCCATGATAGAAGATGTAGAAATGGGTGGAAATACTAGCTGTGCTACTAACTGTGCTGATCCTGCCCCACTAGATGAGACGAATGGTGTAGACATAACACAAGAGCCTATGGTTGCACGTGCAATTGAAATGTTTGAAGCAAAAAAAGTAACTGTACAGTCAAAAATCTAGTTAAAAAATATCTCATTACAGGAGAGTTTTTCACTCTCACAAAAACGTAGGATATCTTCATACGGAGTCACATTACGTTTTTTCATAGTCGCAAACCTTGCTTGATTTATATTGAGCAGATTTGAGACATCTTTATCCAAGACTTTCTTCTGCGAGTCACCTGCTATGTTTTTTTTCAACTGCTCTATAATAGCTCTAAAATCTCTCATTAAACACTCTTTGTATTATATTTTTAAAAATATAACTAAAAAGTATTAGTTTTTTAAAAAGTATTGCATTTTGCTATTTTTTACTTGCTTTTTTGTCTTTTTGAGCAAGACGTTTAATGATATTTTTCAAAGCTACTGCTATTTGAAGGAACTCTATATAATGTTCTATTTTCACACTTTTTTCATAGTTTTTATTTTGGGAAACCTCATAAAGATACTCAGATAGACTATCTAAATCCTCATAAATCTTGTTTCTTAAACTTTTTAAAATAAAATAAGCAACAATCATCAATACAAGAAATACTAATGATATTTTTAACCATACCAGATTAAATCCTTCTATTGTCTGTTGCAACAAGTGTGGTTCACTAATAATTAAGGACAGTATGAAATGTTTTGAAATTGCATAAGAGATAAAAAACAGTAATACAAAAACACCTATAAATATTAATATAGTTTTATAAAAAATATCATTTTTTAGTTTTTTCATCTACTTTACCTTTGTTATATTTTGTCATTGTATCAAAAACAGAAGAACATTTTAAGTATAATTGCCTTATAATTTAGTATATTGTAAAGGATTAGAGCATGTTTGTTTCATCGTATAGTACCTATATCGATACCTCTGTTACAAAAAAACTGCAAAATGACAAGGCAAGTGAGCCTGTCAAAAAGACAGAGTCTTTTGCCTCGAAACTATTACAAAACACTAGTACAAGTGCATTTACAAACTCTAAAATTCCTCTAAATTATATCTCAAACTACAAAGCCCTTAACAACAGACAACTTCTTGATAGCCAAGAAAACAAACAAAACTCTGCTAAAACAAAGTTCTCAAAACTCAGTGCTATGAGCAGTTCAAAAGTATCGTATGAAGCAAACACAAAAATGTTCTCATTTCTTGTAAAACCAAAAGGCACGATAGACCAAACGCCAAGAGTAGATAAAAACCTACCACCAAAAGCTCAAGAGAGCCAAGAGAGTTTTATGAGAGTCAAAATGCTCAACACCTACATAGCAAATGATAATTACTTCAGAATCACAGCAGCTTAATCCTCGATCCAAGCCTCACTTCTTAATACTTTTCCGTTACAAAACTGTTTGATTTTATAAGCACTTGTACAAACACCATCTTCAAGTTCCATTATTGCAATTTGTAAGATTGCTTTACACTTTTTAGGTATATCAAAATGCCCTTTCATTCCAGTGAGAAACTGTTTTAATGGCACTTTCTTATCCATACCTATGACATTATCGCGACAACCTGTTAAGCCTATATCTGTTAGATATGCAGTACCCTTAGATATCTGAAAGTCATCTGTACTTACATGAGTATGAGTCCCAATGATACCACTTACTCTTCCTTCTAAAAGCATCATCATCCCGCGTTTCTCACTCGTAGCTTCTGCATGGAAGTCTATGAAGATGTTTTTCACACCCTCTGCTTCTAAACGCTCTACTTCTTTAAGAGCACATCGAAATACATTGTCTGCATAAGGCATGCCGTAGTGTCCCATAAGATTAAGTACAGCTAATTTCTCACCCTTTATCTCATAAGTCTTACAACCAGTTCCACTCACTTCCTCAGGGTAGTTATGCGGACGAAGAATCTCATGTGTGTCAAAAAGAGGAATGATGTCTTTTTTATCCCAAGAGTGATTACCTCCACTCATAACATCTATACCATAGCCAAAAAGTTCATTACAGTTTTTCGCCGTAAGTCCAAAACCATGAGAAGCATTTTCATAATTGACTATGACAAAATCAAGTCCTTCTTCTTCTCTTAGTTTTGGTAAATATTTTTGGAGCATATCACGACCTGGACGACCGACAATATCTCCGATAAATGCTATTTTCATTCTTCTCTCTTTCTTTCTTATAATTTTTTAGGCTTATTATTTCGTAGATAAAAGAGAGTACATTTTATAATGTCATCATCATCTCTACTCGTAGACTTTATAGTCTCTTTAGATTCATTAACATAAGTAACGGTAACATTTTGCCCATAATTACTAATACTTTTTATCTTTTTATCTAATGCTAGAAGTTTTATGACCATGAGTTCAAAAAACTGTTTTGTTGGCATATCTAACTCACCAAAACGGTCTATTATTTCTTCTTCTATCTCATAAATATCAACAGCACTCTCACACTGCGAAAGTCTTCTGTATATATCTAAACGCAGTCTATCTTCTGTCACTACCTCATCAGAGATATAAGCACTAATAGTCAGTTTGATGTCTACTTTTGCACGTTCACCCTCTTGAGTATTTGAAAGCTCTTTTATGGCATCTTCAAGCATTCTAAGATAGAGTGAATACCCAATGTTTTTGATATGACCACTCTGAGCATCTCCCACAAGATTACCTCCACCACGAATCTCTAAGTCATGCTGCGCTAAAACACTACCACTTCCTAAAAATGAGTTAGACTCTAAGGCAAGGAGACGTTTTTTAGCCTCATCAGTGAGTACTTCTTTGTTTTTAACTATAAAGTAAGCAAATCCCTCAACACTACCACGACCAACGCGACCACGAAGCTGGTGCAAGTCGGCTATACCAAATCTATCGGCACCATCTACTAAGATAGTGTTGACCTTAGGCATATGAATACCTGACTCGATGATAGAAGTCGCTATCATTAGGTCGTGCTCCCCTGCTTCAAACTTAAGCAACTCTTTTTCAGTCTGAACCGCTGATATTTTTGAGTGGAGCATAACAACACGAAGATCTGGTAAAAGAGCTTTTAACTCACCCAATTTTATAGGCATATGGTCAATGCTGTTATGCACATAAAAGACCTGTCCACCACGACGAAGCTCACGAAGGATAACCTCTTTTACAAGTTTTTCTTCATACTCTTTTACAAATGTTCTAACACCTTGGCGTTCACTCGGAGCGGTTAAGAGTTGCGACATTGTTTTTATAGAGCTCATAGCTTGGTTAAGTGAGCGAGGGATAGGAGTCGCTGACATACTCAGAAGATGCACATTATGATACAACTCTTTTATCTTCTCTTTTTGCTTCACTCCAAACTTATGCTCTTCATCTATGATAACTACACCAAGTTTTTTAAACTCCAAACCAAAAAGAGAGTGAGTTCCCACAACTGTATCTATCTCCCCTGATGCAAGCCCTTTTATAATGGCATTTTTATCTTTGGTACTTACAAATCTATCGAGTTTTGCATATCGTATACCAAGCTCAGAGAAACGTTCATCTAAAGAACGCCAGTGCTGTGCGGAGAGCAGAGTTGTTGGCACGATAAACGCAGACTGATAGCCAGACTTGTAAGCTGCAAAGATAGTATTTAAAGCTATTTCTGTTTTACCAAAACCTACATCACCACTCAGCAGTCTATCCATAATATTTCCCGTAGACATCTGAGAAAGTATATCTTTGACTGCTCTTGTTTGGTCATCCGTATACTCAAACCCCGCAAGTGACTGAAAATTTTTGAGCTCTTGTTTGGCTAAGTTTATTTTTGGTGCTTTTATCAGTGCTCTTGCTGCGGCTGTATTTACTATCTGACCCGCTATCTCAAGTAGTCGTTTTCGCACTTTTGCTTTGAGTTTTCCAAAGTTTCCTTTACCAAGCCTATCTAAAACAGGAGTAGAACCCCCACTTGCTATATAACGGTCAATATAGTCAAGGTTCTCAACTGGAAGCAAAATTTTATCATCACCCACATAACGAATAACTATAAAATCTTTTACCCCACCAAGAATTTCTGTCTGCTCAATAGAATCAAAAATACCCACACCATAATCTTCATGAACAATATAATCACCTTTTTTGAGGTCATCGAGTAAAATTGCACTTTTTCTACGTCGGCGTTTCTTATCAGGTTTGTTTAGACTTATAACCATCTCATCTGGTGTTAATATGTTTAGTATATATCCTGCTGTGATTTGTGTAATGTTAGAGGTGTCATAAATCCCAGCTTGTTTGATAGTCGCTGCATTTGCTGCGATGACAGTTATCTTCTTGTCTCGATGTACATTTAAAAGATGTTCTGCATTTGCTACGACTAACTCTTTTATGTTGTCATTTACAGGTAGCAGTTCCAAGTTAAAAGCTTCACGACTTATAGAAGGATTATTTATTCCATAGGCATCTTTTAAGATGTTATCTAGGTTTCGGCTCAGTTGTACATTTTTACCTTCTAGGAAGTTCTCAGACTTGTCACCTAAATGCCAAAACCCGAGAGAAGAGACATCTTTTACTAAAGCATCAAACTCACTACTCTCTACATCACGACTAAGCTCATTAAACGCAGCCTCATCAAGGGAGTAAAAAGCACTTCGTATCTCTATCTTGTCAAGTTCATCACCTAAAGTTCTTTGTGACTCTAGCTCAAACTCTTTTATCTGCTCTATCTCTGTGTCAAAAAAAGAGATACGAAAAGGATTTTTACTCGAGGGAATGTATATATCTAAAATATCACCACGGTGGCTTATCTCTCCTGCAACCTGTACCATATCTACAAAAGTGTATCCCCAAAAAAGCATCTGTTCCTTAAAAGATTTCAAATCAACTTCAGCTCCAAACTCAAGTGTAGTTGTATCAAACAACTCCTCTTTAGGCAGAGGGAAGAGAAGAGTCTTTAATGGTGAGATGATAAGTGGTTTTTTCTTTGCTTTATGGTAAGTTTGTAGTGCAAAAAAGAGTTCGTGGAGTTCTTCTTTGTACGAACGCAGGTCATCTCCAAAACTAGCACGAAAATCTGGAAAAACAATAGTATCTTGTTTGAAGTACTCTGCAACACTTTCAAGTGATTCTAGCTCTTTTGTATCTTCACATATTAGAACTTCAAGAGGTCTTGAAGTTTGTGTCTTAAAGTAGTTAAATAGTGCAGTTTGTGACATTAAACTTTTGTTTTTCCTAGTGCAGGTTTTTCATCTTTTACTATTGAGTTTCCTTCAAAAATTCCCTTAGACTCTATAATAAGTTCAGAAGAAGTAATCTCACCACTCACATGTCCACCAGACTTTATTGCAACTGTTTTAGCATCAACAGTTCCTTCAACAAAACCCTGAACAACTAAACGCTCAGTAATTAGATTACCTTTTACATGTCCATTTTTACCAATATTTACTTCTTTTGAAGACTTAATCATGCCCTCAAGTTCGCCATCAATATATAAATTACAAGAGAGGTTTATTTCTCCTTTAATTTTTGCACCTGCTGTAATGATTGTTGTATTCGAGTCGTTTGAATTCTCAGATGGGCTGTCGCCATTATTAAAGATTGCCATGGTATTTTCTTCTCCTTTTGAAATATTTCGTCATAATTTTGTTGTGTCCACTTTATAAACCAAAATGGATTTACATTTCTGTGTATAAATCGTATTTCGTAGTGTAGATGTGGTCCATTACTCATTCCTGTATTACCAGTATAGGCTATGAGTGTGCCTTTTTTTACAAATGAGCCTGATTTTACCACAGTTTTGTTTAAATGCCCGTAGTATGATTTGAAACCATAGGAGTGTTCTAGTATGACTAAACGGCCAAAACCACTTCTTTTATGGTATCCTGACCATTCTACTATAGCATCTGCTGGTGCATAAACAGGAGTATTCATAGCAGCTTTCATATCACTACCCCGATGGAACTCGCGTTTTCCTAAGGTTGGATGTATTCTGTAGCCATATTTACTTGTTATCCCATGATACTCAATTGGTGAGCCATTTGGTATGAGTTGCATGAGTACTGCTCGTTGCTGTGAGTCTATTTTTGTAGCACTTACTCGCTCTTCTATTGAGGAATCCGACATCGGTTTTAGGCCTATAAGTTCTTCAATTTCTGAGAGTGAATCTGAGAGTTCAAGAAGTTCTCGTTTTTTTCTATCGAGTGAACTATTTGTCGCTTGCATATTTCTTTGCAAGGCAATATTTCTCTCTTTTATATCTTCATAAGCGCTTTGAACTCCATCACGTTTTAACTCTATCGCTTCAACACTATTATTAAGATAAAGAATTGTTCCTACGGCTATAAAAACCATGCTAAGTATAAATAAAGAGGCATACAGAAGTGCTTTAGTCACAAAACGGTGAACATTAAACTGTTTGACACCATTATCATCGTGAATAGTAACTGTAAAATGATTATTCACTTAGGACCTTTAAAAAAGTTTCGGCTACACTAAATGAACCAAATACTAGATATTTTTTATTATTATCAATTTTTTTAAATATTTTATTTTCTATCTTCATATCGTTTAATACTTTTTGCATTACACTAGTAGACTCAGCCCTTTCATCGATAATTTTTATAATCTCTACATCATTAATAATTGGCTTTAAAACAGTTAAAATTTCTTTATAGTTTTTATCTCTGTAACTATTATAGACTAAAGTATATTTAAATTCTTTTAAACTCTCCAAAATTGCTTTTGCTGCAAGTGTGTTATGTCCTACATCGAGTAAAATATTTTCTCTGATTTGAGTGAGTCGTCCATAAAGTTTAGCATTGTTAAAGTTCTCTACTTTGTACTCTATATTTAAAAACTTTAATGCACTTATTGCCAAGGTGAGGTTCTCTTTTAGGTATGGGACTAGGCTATTGTTTTTTGAAATTTCATCTATCTTTTCTCTATCTTGTGCTTGAATATAAGTCATGACATTTTTTATAGAAACATCGTTTTTTGCTTCGAGTTCTTCTACTACAGTATAAACATCATTATACTTTTGAGTAGCAATAATTGCATCTTTTTGTATAGCATTTAACTTAGTTCTTGCTATGGCTTTTATTGTAGAACCTAAAAATGCTTCATGGTCTATGCCTATTGGTGTCACTAGAGTTAGTACTTTAGGGAATACTGCTGTAGCATCATGTTCTCCACCAAGTCCTGCTTCTAAAACAACATAATCCATATCTTTATATATAAGTAAGGCTAAAAATGTTGTGTATTCAAAATAACTAAGAGAATCCGCATCTTCTTGAGAGAGAATTTTTAAAAGTTGTTCATGTGTAGTATTTAAAACTGCATTACTTACACAAGTACCATTGAGCCAGATACGTTCATTGAACTCTAAAATATGCGGGGAGGTGTAATGTCCAACATAATAAGAAAGATTATTGAGGGCTGTTGCAAGGAATCTACCTGTAGTACCCTTACCGTTTGTTCCGATAAGATGAATAATTTTTGGAATTTTTAGTCTATTTCTAATTTTTTCATAGACTCTTGGCATACGTGCATAGTCTATTTTCTCATAAAAAAGAGGTTTCTTAGCTAAAAAAGTCTCTAACACTACTTTTTCTTATACTCTACTCTATTTCTACCATTTGTCTTAGCTACATAAAGATACTCATCAGCAGAATTAAGAGTAGCACTTAGAGAAATATGTTTTTTTCGCTCAGAAACACCTGAACTTACAGTTACACTTATGCGTTTTCCTTTATACATAAAACGAGCTTTTTCTACATGCTTTCGTACTTTTTCGGCAAACATAACTCCACCTTTCGTATCTGTTTCACTGAGAATAGCCAAAAATTCTTCCCCTCCAAAACGTCCTACAACATCAACAGTGCGACACTCTTTTTTGAGTATTTTAGCAAACGCGACAAGAACAGCATCTCCAGCATCATGTCCAAAAGTATCATTTACATCTTTAAATTTATCTAAATCAAACATAACAACAGAAAAGTTTCTCTTATAGCGTTTAAACTCTGCTTCTTTTATCTCCATAAAATCATCAAGTGCACGACGGTTATAGAGTTTTGTAAGGAAATCTTCTTTGGACTCTTCTTTTGCTGCAGCTAACTCTTTTTCTAACTTTTTAACTTTTATTGAAAGTGCGTTTACTTCACCACTATGATTTTTTAAGTCTTTACTGAGGAGTTGTGTATTTTCTTCTAAGGCAATTGCAATAGTATAAAGTTTTTTATGTGCTGCTTTAAAGTTTGTAATAGGGTCTTCACCATAAGCTTCTAGCTCTTTTTTTATAGACTGAATCTCTTCATTTGAGTTGTCTGATTTCTCTATCATATCTATCAAACGTAGGCTTAGTTTATCTAAAACACCATCGATAGATTCAACCATCTCTTTAACACTCTCTTTATCAAGTGCTATTCTAAGCGATATAGCTGTTTTTATCTCTTGTTCTATACTTTCACTATCAAGTAAACTTGGGTTTTGACGAATTTTTACACTTACATTTGCTATGGTATCATTCACACTAGAAGCGATTGATGGCACAAATGATGACACAAGTAACTTAGAGACTTTTTCTAAAACAGAACTACTCTCCACCATAGAAGTGCTACCTGCTTCTAAATTCAATGCCTCTATACTTTTCTTTAGGTCACTACTATTAACACTTCCTAAAGCTTTAAGTTTTTGCAAAAAAGTGTCATCGTATGTTGTTAAAAAGTTTACCCATCTTTGTCTAAAACTATCTATTTGCTCAGACTTGGCACCTGCTCCTAAAATATCTATAGTTTTTTTAGCCAACTCTGCTGCTTCTTTATTATGTAAAACTTCTACAACCTGAAGGATTCTTTTTGTAAGTAAGTTTTGAGCTTCAATAGTTTGAGTAGCTTGATTAGGGTTTGTACGGTTAAGCTTAGAGATGATAAAACGTACAAATTCATGCTCTGTTTTGATGTGGTAATTTTTAAGATCTTTTTGAAACTCAGAGTTTAAGGACTTTGTAAATTTTTCTAAATGATTACAATCTTCTACATTCATTCCGGCTTTTTTTGCCTCTTTACAAAAAGCTTCTGCATAGAAGTCAGGTGTAAGTAGTTTTCCCTCTAATTTTAATCTTTTAACTGCATTGTTTATAATAGCTTGTATAGTCATATTATTCCCTTATTTTACTTGTGAACCCTCGGCTGAGACTTGTGCAACAAATGCCGAAATAGCTTTAAATGAGCTAAACTTAATAGCATCAAAACGTTCTTGTTCTGTGAGTATAGAATTTGGAAGAACAGGAAAGTCATAGGTTCCAACTGCCGTATAGTTCTTTTTTATATCTTTACTCTCACGTGTAATCCTTAAAGTAATTCTAGCACGATATCCGATAATAAAACCATTAGTATCATACTGAACTGGTGTATACGATGGTATACTCATTCGTAAAATCAAGTGTGTATTTGAATAACGTCTTTGAACTAAAGAAGAATGGAAAATCTCTATAACAGCCTTATCAACAGCATCTTTAATTATCACACTGTTTTCAGGGTCTGTTTGTGAGATAACTACACTCGTACTTACCCTATTACCCAATACTTCACGGGCATACTTCGAACTTGGTTTATATCCACAGCCAACCACACCTATTATTATCAATGTTAATAAAAATAGTATAACTACTTGTGAATATTTTATCAAGTTTAGCCTTTTACCACTAAGTTTACAAGTTTTTTAGGAACAACTATCTCTTTTACTATTGTCTTACCCTCTAGCCATTTTTCAACTTTAGCCTTAGCAAGTGCTAAGATTTCCTCTTTAGTAGCATCAAGTTCTACTTCTATCTCTCCACGATTTTTACCGTTAATAGCCACCCCTAAAACAAAACTATCTTCAATAAATACTTCTTCTAATATCTCTTGTTTTGTTAGGTTGTTAAGTGAGAAGTACTCGTTTGAGATGTCCCAACAAGTATGTGGAATTACAGGTTCCATTATAGAAGCAAGTATCCAGTACCCCTCACTCCATACATCTGCGTTTGATTGTACATTAAGTGCATTCATCGCTTCCATAACTCCAGCAATCATCGTGTTAAATGTATAACGTTCTGCAAAAACTTCTTCACTGCGTTTGAGTGCTTCGTAAACTTTTTTACGAGCAAGTTTTTCTTCCTTTTTTAAAGAAGCATGGTCTATCTTTGGTTTT
>Ga0256840_1001750_pt1 | contig 19930 bp, 21 predicted proteins | sample 355202metaG_FD_185969 | JGI IMG/M metagenome (GOLD analysis project Ga0256840, IMG submission 185969) | Hydrothermal vent microbial communities from Mid Atlantic Ridge, Atlantic Ocean - 355-202 | ecosystem: Environmental > Aquatic > Marine > Hydrothermal vents | place: Atlantic Ocean: Mid...
TCTTCTCTATAGCCATCTAAAATCTCAACTTGTTTTTGTGCTTTTGTTTTGAGCTTTCTACTTGGTTTAACAATTAGATACAAAAAGCCCAAAGCAATAAACAATATTAAATATTCCATTAAAACTCCTTGTATCTCTCTATTTTATAATAATCAGATTTTAGCTTTTTAAGCTGTTGTTTTGTTAAAATTGAACCATTAACTACTCTTTCTGGTTTTTTTAAGCTATAAACTCCACCTTTTTTATTGTTTATCTCATGACATCTTTCGCATGATTTTGATTTTTTAGTTATGGTATGAGGTGAGTATAAAGTCCATGCTTCAAGAGGCACACCGTCACTTGTAGCTACATCGTCTAGTATCATGGTACCATTTTCATCTCTATAACTAACTCTGTACTGAAACATAGGTCTTAAGATTTTTATGATACCTTTTTCATCAGTTCCAAGCACCAAATCTTCCCATCTTCTGTATCTCCAGCCACTATACCAGATACCTTTTTTTAACTTCATATCAATCCAATCAGGCATAACTGGTTTTATCTTTTTTTTACTTTTAAGTGCTTTAGTCAAAAACTTGGTCAGGTATCCATCTTCTTGCAGGACTAGGTTTTTCCACTTTTTGTAGTCCCCAGTGTCATCTCTAAATACGGAAAGTTCATAACTACTCATACTCCATGAACTATGACAAGCAGAACAAGATATGTTGGAGTGATACTCTTTGTGATTGTTTTTACTCAAACCTTTATGACACTCTTTACATGTAACACTTTTTTCCCAATTTTTGCCATTTTTGTTGTTGTGACAATCAACACAACTCATACCTAATTTATAGTGTATATCTTGATTTAGATTGTGATAATCTATGCCATACTTTTGCGTTGGATAACTGCCATCTTTTTTTAAAGGAGCGCGAAAAGAGTGATGGTAATCTTTTGGGAACAATCCCATATAATCTGTACCAACAAACTCTTTGTTATGGCATGTTAAGCATTTTTTCATAGGTATTTTTTTAGGTTGGCACTTGCCCTTGTTATTATGTTTACTATGGCAAGCAAGGCAACTTTTTTCGCGCTTCATACCTTTTTCACCACTATTTTTAACCCCTAAATGACACTTTAGACACTTTCTTCTTAAAAAATCATCAACTAAATCAGCTGGTTTTTTTATATCAAATTTTGAATAAGGAAGTGATTGCAAAGTTACATTACTATCTTTTATGCCCCATGCATTTCTTGTTATATTGATTGCGTTTTTAAGGGTATAGTGGTTTGAGTTTTGGCATTTTATTGTTTCTTTTTTATGACATTGTATACAATCTTGAGCTTCTATGAATGTAATCAAAAATAAAAAAATAGTTACTAATCTAAGCATTTTGTTTTCCCGCTATAAAAAAGTTCTTTTGATTTTGTAAAATTCTTGTAAATTTTATCGCCATAATTATCGTGACACAATATGCACTTATAAGCAGATACAATGCTTGTCAATTCATCTTTATTAAAACTTCTTGCTTCTTTTCTTGAGGTAGTTTGAAACTGTTTTCCCTCTTTTGAAACAAATGCATCGATTGGGTAAGAAAATGGCATACCACTTTTGTTTGAGTCATAAAATGGACTAAAAAGTATTTTGTCGTTTTTGATATCTAAATTACCCCTTCCAAGCCCCAATGAAGCAGGATTGAAATGACAATCTACACATGTTCTGACTTCTTTTTGTGTGGTATGAGGATCCCATCCTGCCATAGCCATGGCATGAAATTTTTCTACTTTTTTATCCTTATAAATAGTTGCTATTACTTGACAACCAGGAGCAAATGGCATGATTTTTTTATTGTAGCCGATTCCAAGGCTTGGGCTTTCAAATCTTAAAAAACTTCTAAATTCTTGCCATTGCCCTTTTGTTGCTTTTTTTTCTACCCAATCAAACTGTTTTCCATTTTCAAAATAAACCTCATGACAACCATAACAACTAGGAGCCCAAGAAGAGTGACAGGCTGAACAATCTAATCTTTTATGCATATCTGAAGTGTGATATGGTTTGTCACTCATCTTTTTTAAATCAAACTTTTTACCATCAGATTTTCTGTAAAATGAAGTTTTATTTTTGTCATTTTGGACATTATACAGGGGCGAATTGAACTTTCTTGTATATGCAATGACTTTTGGTTCTGGCACTTTTTCATTCAAATCAGCCAAAGTTTCTGCTAGAGTATTTGCTTTTTTGAATTGTGGTTGATGACAATCCTTGCACTTAATATCTTCTGCCTCTTCCATATGATGATGTTTTTCACCATCGCCCATAACTCCTTTTTCTGTATGACAGTCTATACAACTCATGTTTGCATCTCTATGATGAATATCGTCTGGAAGTTCATAATAAAATCTTTTTCCATCACTCATTTTATGTGAAAACTCTCCATACTTATAAGGCGTGCCATATCCTTCACTTTCAAAAATCCCCTGATAAGACAAGCCTATGCGATTTGAGCGATTGTGGCATTTTAAACAGTTTTGGGTTGGAATTTTAGAAGTAAAAACCGCATGTTTGTTTTTGTTTGTTTTTGAGACTCTGTGACAATCACTACAACCACCGCCTCTGGCTATGTTTTGGTTATCAAAGACTTTTTCATCTTGGTTTACATGACAAGCCGCACACAATTTTCTAAAATGGCTTTGTGCCAGAGAGGTATTGGAATCGCCTCGTATATCATCAACTCCAATAGTTGAGTTTAAATCTTTACTCTCTCCCCATTGATACTTAAGAACATTTAAAATTCCACTTTGAGACTGCATCATAGACTTACTAACTCGCTTTACAATGTCCTTATGACATTTGATGCAAAATATACTAGCATGCTCAAGTCTTGCAGGATTTAGGACTATTCCTTTATGTGCATTTGTCTTATCCGTTGCAAACTTATTGCCTCCATGACACGAGGCACAACCAAATATCTCTTTTGGGTGAGCATGGTCTATGTCACTCATATCACTATGGCAACTCATACACTGATCTGGTTTTGTTATCTTTTCAACTGTTCTTGGTGTGTTTGAATAAATATAAAAAAGAGATATAACTATCCCAATAATAGCTGCAATAAATAGTATGTTTTTATATTTCATTTAACAAAAACCGATATTAACAGATACAACACAAACCAAAGTACCAATAAGATTTTGATAATATTTTTGTGTTTAGAATAAAAATATAATACCAACAGAATAAAAGGTATCAGTAAAATAAAATTTACTAATAAAGGAGACCAAGATTTCAAAAGCAGATTTTCAGCACCAACAAAGAACCAAGGACTAGAAAGACTCTGAAGTTCTTCACCTGCAATTATATCACTTGGCATATTAAATACCATAAGAGCCAAAACACTAATCCCAATGGCTATACTTAGATATTCAACCTTTACATGTAGAGTATCTATATGCCTATAAATAACATAAGTCAATATAAGTGGTAAAAAAAGTATATGCCAGATAAAAAATTTATAATAAAACACACTTGTATCTTGAATTAGAGCTAAAAAGTTACTTAAAAGTGGTGTGTCTTTTATGAGATTAAAGGCAACCTGCGCGGCTGCATTTGCGCTTAAATCTGCTTTTAAAACAAAACCACTGAACATCAAGATAACCACTAAAACAAAACCTAAAACAGAATAATTCCAAGATGTGCCAGATATATTTATCTTTTTTTTTGCCAATTCAATCACAATATGAAAAATAAGAAAAATTGTAAATACTTCGGAACTAAAATAGTGTAATTGCCTAAAAAATATGCCATAAGGGATAAGATAATTTATCTTTTGGACACTCTGAAAAGCAATAGATGGATGATATGCAAATACAACCACAAGACCACTTATCATACTAACAAAAAAAAGTCCTAGCGTAATGAAAGATGTAAATCTGGACATAAAATTGCTATCCTATAAAAAGTTTTTTGTTTTTTATCTTAAAGGTTATCTTATCTAAATCTCTCTGTGCTGGTCCTTTTATTCTGAAACCATCGATTGTAAAGTGACTATGATGACAAGGACAAATAAATCTTTGCTTGTCTTTATAAAAGTTCAATATACAGCCCATGTGAGTACAATGAGCATTGAAAACTTCTATCTTATTTTTATTTTTATAGACAAAAACATCACGTTTTTTTATTTTAGTTATGCCTTCGTTTATATTTTTTAGAGAAATCCAAAACTCTTCATCTCTATTTTCACTAAAAAATATAAATTTACCTATGGGAAATGCAAGTGTTCCTGCCAATGCGTACGGCAGGAACTTTAAAAACTTTCTTCTTTTAACCACTAACTAACAACCCTCAAATTGTGCTCCAGCAGCGGCAGAAGGAGCTTTAGCCGTAGTAGATTCTTCTATGAAAGTATCAAAATCCACTATATCTCCACTATCTGCCAGCTGTTGAATTACATCATTGTAATTTGCCCAAGCAGCTTTTTCCCAAGGGTTAGCTTGAACCGCTTTTTGTGCATAAAGCTTTGCAAGTGGAAGATTTTGTGCTTCAACCATGTTTCTTGAGAGTTTTACATACTTAGCACACTCTGCTTTATTCATTCTATACTCTTGTCTGTTTTGAGCACTTAGATTTATACCAAGTAGTCCAAGCACCACACCAAGTCCAATTATACCTATGATTAGTTGTTTGATTTTCATTACATTACTCCTAATAATTTACTGTGACATAGTAAACATTTGGTGATGTTCCCTCGTCTTCTTTTAGTCTAGCTATACTTGTAGCATCTCTTAACAATTTTGCAACATTACTTTCAGGATCATCGATATCCCCAAAGTTTCTTGATTCTCCAACACATGTAGTAACACAAGCGGGGTCAAGCCCAACAGTAGTTCTAGGTAAACAAAAAGTACATTTATCTACTGTTTGTTCTTCCTCATCATAATATCTTGCATCGTAAGGACATGCAACCATACAAGCCTTACAACCAATACACATATCAGGTTCAACCAACACAATGCCATCTTCGTCTCTTTTAAAGCTTGCACCTGTTGGACAAACATCAACACAAGGTGCATTATCGCAATGATTACAAAGAGTAGGCAGAAATCCAATCGTTGGATTTCCGTGTATATCTTCACCCTCTACTTCAAAAACTTTTGTTCTAAATGCCTCTTTCATAGCTGGCACATCCCAATCAGTTTTGCAAGAGACATAGCAGGCATCACAACCTATACATCTATCTCCAACTATGACCATAGCGAGATTTTTCTCTTTTTTTAGTTTTTTATTAATCAAACTCATATTATGCCCTTACCACTTTTACAAAACCATTGTGAAATGCTGCTGCCCCACTCAATGGGTCAACTCCATCACTTATAAATAGATTTTCTTTAGTTCCCTTATCAAAACCTCTTGTCCATGCCTTAGTCTGGTGCCCAAAACCATGATGAATAAAAACTGAACCGTCTTTAATCCTTTTAGTAACTTTTAACTTTTCAGCATGAGATTTGACGCCTGTTTTAGGATTTAGCAAACTTACCATATCTCCATCTTTGAAACCCATTTTTTTTGCGTCTTTAGGGTTCATCCATACTGGAGTATCATCTTGAAGCTCCAAAAGAATCCAGTTGTTTTGACTTCTTGCGTGAGAATGATGAGGAGTCCTTCCAAAAAGCATCCTAAACTCATCTTTTGCTGGCATCACTGGATCTTTATAGATTGGTAGTGGTGAAAATTCATCGCCATCTTTTTTGTACATCTCTACTAAATCGTCAACATAAAGCTGCACTTTCCCTGTTTTAGTTGCAAAACTTAGTTCTGCTCCGCTAGCATTTGGATACGGGTCAACATCTTCAAAAAGCAAAACACCATCTTTTTCCAATGTTTTCATCTGAGTTTCATCTAAGACTTGAGGTAACTCCTCTATCTGTTCTTGTGGAGATTTTTCAAACCAATCATCTAAATCAAACTCTTTTGCAATTCCTTTACAAATTTCAAACGCACCTTTAGTATCATAAATTGGTTTTACTGAAGGCTTTCTCAAGGCTATAAATGGAATCTTGTCTTTTTGAATATATGGGGAATCATATCTCTCAAGATAAGTTGACTCAGGAAATATAACATCTGCATGCATCACAGTATCACTAAACTGAGTATCAATAGCTATAATCAACTCTAAATTATCTAAAGCTTTATAAATACCATTTACACCAACACTAGAGTGAGAAAGAGGATTTGTTCCGTACAACAACCAAGCTTTTATAGGGTAAGGTTTTTGTGTAAGCGTTGCTTCATATATGCCATTTGTTCTGCCAAGTGATGGCGGAGCCAATGGATATTTTTCACCCTCTCCTACACCATCGGCTCTTCTTGCATCTGGTGCATCAGGGTGTTCTTCTTGTTGAAAATCTAGTGGTATTTTAGTCCTTACAAAAACTCCACCAGGAACTCCCCAGTTACCCATAAGTGCATTTAGTATAGCTATAGCTCTTACTGTTTGTGTATCATTTCCATATCTTGTCATTCTTCTTGGAGGTACTGCTACAACATGCGGTGCATCTTTTGCAAATTCCCAAGCAATTCTCTCTATTGTCTTAGCATCTATTCCAGATTTTTCACTTGCCCACTTAGGTGTATATTTTTTTACATGTTCACTTAACTCATTGTATCCATGGCAATACTTTTGTACAAAATCCATATTTGCCAAGTTGTCTCTTATGATTACATGTATAAAACCAAGAGCTAACGCCATATCTGTTCCAGGGTTTAGCTGAAGCCAATCAGTTGCACGAACTGCTGATTCACTTTGCCTAGGGTCAATATATGTTAATTTAGAACCTCTTGCTAAACCTTCTGCAAAATCTTCTGCTTCTCTAACTTGAACTGCTCCAGCCATATTTCTTCCAAAAAGCATAATATGCTTAGAACTTGCCATATCAAAGGTTTCATGACCACTTATACCAGTTCCAAATGTCAAAGCCCAAGCCATTTCACGACTTCCCATGCATTGAGAATATGCTGGTACTGTTATATTTGGACTACCAAGGGCCATGGTTAGCATATGAGGATGAGGCTCACCACTCCCATGCATAAATGTTGCCAGTGTTTCAGGTCCAAACTCATCTATAAGAGGATTTAGTTTTTCATACACATATTTATATGCTTCTTCCCATGTGGCTTTTTTAAACTTTCCTTCACCTCTGTTACCCGTTCTAATAAGCGGAGATTGGATGCGATCAGGATCATAAGTTGATTGAATCCCCGCATTTCCTTTTGCACAAAGGTGACCTCTGTTATTTGGATTTAGTTTATTTCCTTCGAGTTTATGAATAATACCATTTCTTGTATATACATCGACTCCGCAGTTCCAAAAACACATCTCACAAAAACTTGGAGAATGAACACCACGATCATACTTTAGAAATCTTGCCCCTCTTACTGCTTCTTTTGCGACCGATGCTTTTAAAGGAGAGGGCAAACCTGTCACTCCAGCTGTCAAGGCAACTGAACTTGCACCTGCTAGTTTCAAGAATCCTCTTCTTGATATACTATGTCTACTCATTAGTGTGTCTCCTCTTCCAAATCAAAAAACTTCTCACCTAAAAAGAAAACAATAGCTGCAACCCCTAAGCCACCTATAAATATAGACAATTCCGTATTTGATACCTCATAATGATTTAATACAAAATCCATCTGACTACTTGGTCTTGAAAGTAATTGACCTCCAATTATGGTATCAAATCTTGAGAAAAACACGCCTATAAGCATAGATAATCCAGCAAGAGCTGAGAAAAATGCAGACTTGAACCCACTAGCAACCAATAAAATCATAGGAACTATAATACCTAGTAAAAGTTCAAAATAATAAAAATTATTTGCCATCACTCCATCACCTATAAAAAGCTTCATTGTTGCATCAAGTTCACTCTCCACGCCATATGTATTTAGAAAAACATTCCATGTGTCTATAAAAAACATTATGCATAAAGCAAGAAATAACATCTTGCTTAACGCGCTTACATTTTCTCTTAATGCAGTGCCCTTTCCACTCAAGAATATCATCATAAGAACAACTGCAGCACCTGATGCTGTTGCTGAAATCAAGAAAAATAGAGAGAAAGAAGTAGTATGCCAAAGTGGTCTTGTAGCATTTGAAGCAAATACAAAAGCTAGTGTAGAGTAAGCAACAACACCTAAAAATAGACCAATTAAAGATGCAAAAAATGCTGACTCGTGTTTTTTTCCTAAAAGAAAATAGACTTCAATTGCCAACAATGGTAGCTCTATCATATAAAGAGTTACCATCCACCATATCGGTGAAGTAATCTCAAAATTTGTATAATATTTCAATAATCTTAGAGTTTGTAACTGATAAGGTCCCGCAAGTTCCCAAAAGATAATAAAAAAAGCTCCAACTAGTGTAGCAAGAGAAATAAGTGCTACTCTCTTACTCATAACATGAAAAGCAGAAACTTTAAAAACATGTGCCAATGAACCGATAACAGCAGAACCGGCACTAATACCCACTAAAAATGAGTATCCTATAATCAAAATTCCCCATGGCACTTCTCTGCTTATACCATATGATTCTTCTTGTCCATAATTAAAGACATTGATCATCCCATATATGCTTATAGCGGCCACAAGAAAAGACAAAACCAACCAGATACTAGAAGGTTTGTTTTGCAAAATACTTGTTTGAGAACTCATAATTCCCCCTTTAAAGAATTTAATATTTTTATTGTTATCTCTACGACATTTTTATAGGTTTTAGCATCTGAAGTTTTTTCTAAAGATTTTGCAAAATCATCTAGCCAATTTAAATATTTGGTAAAATCTTTTAACTCTTTATGCTTTTTATCCTCAGCCAATATAGCTGCAAATGAGATCATAGAAGATATGTTGTCAGCTGGTTTTTTTAAAGAATCAGCATCAAACTCATACCCACAACTCTTATAAAAATCTACTATTTTTAATAAAGTTTTGCCAGACATCTTTCCATCAATCCACCAAGATGCGTAAGGAACACATTTTGATTTAGTAGCGTCGATTGAAAATATTCTTATATACTCAGAACATACATCTTCAAGAAGAACCTCTTGTAATGTAAATTTATGATTTATTAAATTTTCAAGTAACTTTATATTTTCGTAGTAATTGTCATCTGGGTAATCTAAGATATCTGCACATAAATATAATGCAGATATCTTATCGTTAAGCGATAAATTCAAACTATTTATCACCCTTAATCAATTTTCTTTTTGGCCATCTTGTATAATCAGCCATAGAGCCACTATACATTCTTGATTTATCACCCATACCAAGTACATATTTTCCAGCAAACCAAACACCTGCAGCTAAGTGACCTGTGTTACAATAAGAGATTGTCTCTTTGTTTGTATCTATTCCAGCTTCTTTAAACTTAGCAGCAACCATAGCTTTATCACCTAGATAATAAACGCCATCTTTTTTAACTGCAAGAACTTTTGTGCTAAGTACTTTAGCTCCTTTTACATGCCCTTCATGTAGTCTTCTTGGATCTTTAGCAGTCCCATCCCAGTGCTTTCCTTTGCCGTTTGTATCTATAGTTTGAGCATTTCCTGTCCATGATGCTTCATCAATATCTTCACCTGTTGCCATTATATTTTGGTTAAATTTTCTACCTTTAAAACTAAAGTTACCTTTTTTAACTTTAGTTCTTTTGGTACCAACTGATCCACCATCTTTTTTCCAACCTGCAAAACCGCCATCTAGGATTGCAACATTTGAAAATCCGTAATATTCACTTGTAAAAGCAGCAAGTGCTGCATCTCTAAAATCTTTTGATGCAGTTCCACCACTATAAAAGACTATAGCACTGTCGTTATTAACACCACTTTTTTTCATAGTTCTTTTCATGGTTAGAGGAGAAGCAACATAACCGGGAATAGATTTTTTAGTTACTTTACTATAGTATCTACCTTCTCTAAAATCACTACTTTTCCATGCAACAGCACCTTTTACATGCTCGGCTTTGTAGCCTTTTTTTCTGACATCTACGATAACCAAGTTTTTGTCACTCATGTTTGCCTTCAACCAAGCAGAATCAACAATATGATTTGCAGGAACATTTAAAGCCATAGCTGATACACCAATCATTGCTGAAACAATTAGTCCTTTTGTAATTTTCTTCATATATACTCCTAATTTTAAGTTATAACTAACCTTACGCACAAATACACTTTTAGATGATTTAGCTTTGCCTTTAGTGTGAGGCAGACTCTTGACATCCTAGCTGTAGCTAAGATGAAAGATTCTAACGAAGCAATAAAGGCAAAGCTAAACCACCCTACGGGTAAAAGCATAAGATACCAACTGCTTCGTTAGATTTGCTTACCTTAGCTAAGGCTAGGCTTTCACAAATCTGCCTCACATTTGATATCTTATGCTTTTATCTAAAAGTGTATTTGTGCGTAAGGTCAGTTATAAGTATTATACAATTTGAAAATATATTTAATGTAACAAAATTAGAATATGTTTTAAGATAAATTTAAAGTATATATGAATTCGCTTCCTTTTTCTTGTTCACTTTTCACTTCAATCTTTATGTTATATTTTTTACATATCACATCTACGATATTGAGTCCTATGCCAAACCCGCCTTTAATTTCATCTCCTCTGAAGTATCTTTTAAAAATTTTTGATACATCAGGAATGCCTATTCCTTGGTCTTTGAAAATAAGAGATATTACCTTATCACTCTTTTTTAAACTTATATTTATAAGAGTATTCTGTTTTGAGTATTTTATCGCATTTGATATATTGTTATCTATAATGCGTTGAGCTTCAATTCTGTTAAAGCGATAGTATATCTCTTCTTCAATATCTGATTTTAATGTGATGCCTTTTATCTTTGCAAGCACATCAAAAAACTCTATTCTTCCTCTTAAAAATAGAGAAAGATTCATATCTTCTTTTAAAAATTCTACGTTTTTATTTTTTATAAAATATTCAATATCTTCATAAATAGATGTCAACGACTTTGTTGCTGCTTGGGTTCTATATAGTAGTGCTTTATTTGATTTTTTTACTGTTTGACTTAGCATATCAAGATTGAATTGTATGATCCCTAAAGGTGTTCTTATCTCATGCATAGCATCATTAAAAAACTGCTCAAGATAGTTATTGGTCTGAGCTAATGACCTAGTGCTAAAATAGATAAGTGCACCAGAAGATAAAACTAAAAACAGAAGCATATATATAGCTAGCAATATTACTTTTGCAACAATAGGTGCATAATCAAGAGTACGAATTACAACAAATTTTACAGCATCATTTCTATGTTCTTCAAGATTGATTTGTTCGTAAATATTATCTCCATCTATTCCTTCTTTATCTTTATAATTCTTAAATATAAAATTATTACAATTAGAGTATATAACTGTATCATTTTCATCAAAAAAAGCAATTTTATATTTATATACAGAATCAGCTATAATTTTTATATTGTCTGCAGCGTAAATTTTTAGCTTTATATCTAAAGTCTCTTTTTTTACTCTTATACTCTCTTGATATTTAAGATTTGTTATAGACTCTTGTATATACATATAAAAAGGAAGTAATAATGCGAGCATAACAAAAACAGTGTACAGTAATGCAAATATAACAAAAAGTTTTTTATTGTGTAACAATTGAATATCCCAAGCCTCTTTGATTTGTTATAAATTTTTTATCTGTTTTGTCTCTTATTCTTTTTATACACATTCTAACATCAGTTTCAACTGCTTCTTTGTTATCCCATACCTCGTCTAAAAGGGTAGTGATTGAAACAAATGAATTAAGTCGTTTAGATAAAGACAAGATGGTTCTTTTTTCAATCCTAGTCAAATGAATTTTTTTCTTTTTTCTAAAAAGTTCATAATTTTCTAAATCAAAAGAAAAACCATTATTAAAATCTAAAATTTTTTTATTTGTTTTAAAATGTACTTGGTTTAAAATTTGTTGTATTCTATACTTTAACTCTTTTAGTTCAAAAGGTTTTCTAATATAATCATTACAACCCATTTCATAACCGATGCTAAGATTATTGATATCGGTAAGTGATGTAATCAAGATAATAGGAATACTATTTTTTTCAGATCTTATTTTTTTTACTATATCATAACCACTAAGACCTGGTACTCTAACATCAAGCAATAGCATATCGTAGTTTATCTCAAAAGTAGAGTTGTAGGCATCTTCTCCATTTTCAAACTCTTCAACTTTGAAATTTAAAGAGTGCAAAAACTCTTTTATAGTTGTACGATAATTATAGTCATCTTCAAGTAGTAATATTTTGATTTTTAGCCCTTTTAATATGATAAATATTTAATAACTATTTTATCTAAATTCTCTGAATTAAGGGTAATTATAACTTTTTACACACTATATCACCAATATTTGCACCAATAGAGCGTGCAACTACTTGGCATTTTACTTTAAGTAAAAAGTATATAGGTAAGTTTTTCTCTTCACCAAGGCATTCATAGTTTCCCATACCTTTGGAGATAATGCAATCAGCACTTTTAAAGAGTTCTGTTGCTTCTTTGCTAGCAAATTCTTGTGTGTACCCAGGTGTTGGAACTCCACTATCTACCAAAACTGATACTTCATCAAGCCCTGATTTTTTAGCATGAGTTATTGTCAAATCATTTATGATGGGCTTTCCTCTCACAAAGTAATAAACTTTTACATCAGGGTATATTTTTTTTATAGCTTCTATGCAGATTTTATCAAAAATCTCTTCTCCAGCATTGTCAGCTAAATATACTATGTTTTTTGTTTGAGAAAGAGTATGTTTTAACTTTTCAAAATCATCTATTGCAAAATCTGTTGTAAAGATTTTTTGAATCTCTTCATCCAAATCAAACATAATTTCTGCTGCTAAATCTATAACGTTTCCTGCTATTGCAGTTTTGATAGCGGCTCGTAGTTTATCTTCTGATTGATTGATTTTTTCTTTACATGTATATATAAAGTTTGATGCTTTTTTAGATGCTTCATTTTTAATATCCGCATAAATATCGTCAACTTCTAGGTATTGGGCTATTTCTTCGTACATTGGTGTTGCATTATGCACTGGAGTGCTTGTGTAGTCAAACTGTTTTATATGGTGTTTTGCTATTTGGGATATATGTTTTGCTTGTGTAGATGTGACTTTTAAAAACTTAGACACACGAGAAGATTGATTAAATATGCACTCTAAGCACTCAGTTTCAATTTTCATGGAGAATAATAAAGCGGTTCAAATGAACCGCTCAATAATTATTTCTTTTTTAATTCTTTAATTCTAGCAGCTTTACCACGTCTATCACGTAGATAAAATAGCTTAGCTCTTCTTACGCGTCCACGTCTAAGAACAGTAATCTCTTGGATACTATCTGTATAGATTGGGAATATTCTTTCAACACCAACTGAATTAGCGCCGATTTTTCTAACCATAAATGTTTCGCCAGTACCTTCACCACGTCTAGCTATACATACGCCTTCAAAGTTTTGAACACGCGTTTTGTCGCCCTCTTTAATCACAACAGCAACTCTAATAGTATCTCCAGCTCTAAAATCTGGAACATTTTTTTCTGCTATTTGAGCTTTTTCAAAAGACTCTATATACTTATTTCTCATTTAACTTCCTTTTAGGTTTATCTCACATCACTGCGAGAAAAGAGGTCTGGTCTAAAGTACTTAGTCTTTAGCCTCGACATCTTGTTTTTTAAGTTGGATATTTTAGCGTGATTTCCCTTTAAAAACTCTGAGGGGATTGATTTATTTTCAAAAATCGTTGGTTTTGTAAAAGAAGGAGCTTCTAATAGCATATCTTCAAAACTCTCCTCACTCAAAGAGTCACCATTTCCCAGCACTCCACATACATTTCTGCTTATTGCATCACTCATAACACAACTAGCCAACTCACCACCAGTCAAAACATAATCACCAATAGAAAACAGTTCATCAGCGTACATTTCAACAACTCTCTCATCTATTCCTTCATATCTTCCACTAACAAATACAATATGTTCTTTGTTTGCAAGCCTTTTAGCATCTACTTGAACAAAAGGTTTTCCAGCAGGTGCAGGAAAAATAAAATAGGCATTTGCATTTTTACTTTTTATCTCTTTTAGAGTATCAAACAATGGCTGTGCATTTAGCAAAAGCCCTGCTCCACCTCCTGCTTGATAATCATCAACTTTATTGTGTTTGTTAGTCGTAAAATCTCTAGGATTATAAAAATCTATGCTAATAAGATTGTTATCTATCGCTCTTTTTAGTATAGAATCCTCAAAATATGGAGAAATCAAATTTTTAAACAGAGTCACATAAGTAAATTTCATCAGCTATTCTCTAAAAGTTCTAATCCATCTTTTACATGTATAACTTTTTCTTCTTTAGAAGTTGAGATAACATATCTATCGATATAAGGAATAAAAAGCTTTTTTGAAAGATCTTTATCTACCAATACTTTATCGGTAGTGATAACCATATAATCAGTATCCCCAATTCTCTCTATATCTTTTACAAGACCAAGAACTGTGCCATTATCTTCTACAGTACAACCGATAATATCAAACCAAAACAACTCATCTTCATCAAGAGCACAATCTTCGAGTGTTGCTTCCATAGTTGTTAAAAGATATGAGTTTACTAAACAAGAAGCTGACTCTCTACTCTCATAACCACGAAAAAGGACTAATCCTCTTTTTTCATTATAAGATGCAATTTCAAGTTTGATATTTTTTTGTGTATCAAATGTTTTTCCAGCTCTAAACTGCTCAGGAAAATCACTATGTATATGAAGTTTAAGCTCACCGCCAAGACCTACAAGCCGCCCAATCTGAGCGACCTCAATAGGAGATATATTTTTACTCATCGTTTGATTTAACTGTTACTCTATAAGACTTTCCATCTTTAGCTTTGCAACCAGATATAAGAGTTTTTAGTGAGTTTATCATCTTGCCATCTTTACCGATAAGTTTACCAGTATCGGCTTTGTCGGCAGTGATAGTTACTTCACAAAAAGTATCATCAATATCTTTTTTTTCTACTTTCACTAAATCTGGATTATCTACAACTAGTTTTGCAAACTCTTCGAGAAATTTCTCTATCATTTTATTTACTTAGTTATTCTTGTGACTCTATCACTTAATTTAGCGCCAACGCTCTTCCAATAAGCAAGTCTATCTGCGTCAAATTTAAGTTCAGCGGGCTGTGTCATAGGGTTATAATAACCAATTGACTCAATCCAACCACCATCTCTTCTTTTTCTACTATCTGTTACTACGATTCTGTAAAAAGGTTTTTTCTTTCTACCCATTCTTGTTAGTCTAACAACTGTCATGTCATTCCTTTAAATTATATATGGTGATAAGTATGGGCAAAATAAATTATATGAAGTAGTTTATAGTGCCTCTTACCGCCATTTTGGCGTTTTAAATAACTCACAATCACAGAGGGATTATTTTGTAAGTTAAAACGATTTGGGATTATATCTAAAAATCCCTTAATTTTATCTTGGTATTCCACCTTGTTTTGCTTGACTCATCATATTTTGTAGGTCTTGCATTCCTCTTTTCCCAGAGAATTTTTTTGCCATTTTAGAAGCATTTTTAAACTGCTTTAAAAACTTATTTACTTCCATATTTGAAAGTCCAGCTCCTAACGCAATCCTTCTTTTTCTTGTGTTATTTAACAAAGATGGTGCTTCTCTCTCTTTTTTTGTCATAGAGCCTATCATAGCTTTGATTCTTTTCATCTCTACTGAATTTTCCAAATCCATATCTTTAAGCTTTCCTGCCATACCAGACATACCAGGAATCATACCCATAAGAGACTTCATACTTCCAAGTTTTTTCATCTGCTCCATCTGGTCTAAAAAGTCATTAAAATTGAACTCCCCTTTTTTTATCTTTCGACTCATCTCTCTAGCTTGTTTCTCATCTATAACTGCGGCCGTTTTTTCAGCAAGAGTTTCTAAGTCTCCCTCACCCATAAGACGATTTACAATACGATCAGGCATAAAAAGCTCTAAATCAGCTACTTTCTCACCAGTTCCTATAAAACGCAAAGGTATATTTATCTGTTTAGCAATTCCTAGAGCAACACCACCTTTACTGTCGCCATCATACTTACTAAGTATTACTCCAGTGATTCCAAGTTTTTCGTTAAAAGTTCCAGCACTTCTTATGGCATCTTGACCTGTCATAGAATCTGCAACATAAAAAACTTCATCAGGCTGGATTGCTTTTTGAACATCTTTTAACTCACTCATTAGCTCTTCATCTATCGCTAGACGACCAGCCGTATCGACTATGAGAACATCATAAAGTCCATCTTTTGCTTTTTTTACTGCTGCTTTTGCAATTTTTATAGGGTTTTTTTCGTTCTCGTCAAAATACAAATCTAGCTCATTTTGTTCACAAAGCTGTTTTAGTTGATCGACCGCTGCAAGTCTTTGTAAATCACATGCTGCAATCAAGACTTTCTTTTGTCTAAGTTTTAGATAATTTGCTAGTTTTACTGTTGTTGTAGTTTTACCACTTCCTTGAAGACCTGCCATCAAAACTCTTGTTGGAGCCTGTGAAGCATAAACAAAACCCTGATTACCAGGAGCTGTTAAAGTTTGAGTTAAATTATCTTTTAAGGATTTTAAAAAATTAAGCTGTCCGATGCCTTTTGCTTTTGTTTCAATTTCAACTACTTTGAGTAAATCTTTAACTACCTTATGGTGAACATCTGCTTTTAAAAGTGATTTTTTAAGCGTATCGAGTGCTTTCTTAAGTGACTTTTCGTCATCCGCAAATCTAATTTTATTGACAGCTGTTTTAAATGAATCGGTTAAACTCTCGAACAAATCTTTTCCTTAAATATTGAACTTCCTAAATATCCTTACATGTAGTGCCAATATTGACCAATATAAGGAATGCAATGGTACACAAAATTAACTTTATATTTGATTAAGGTTATTATGCAAAAATTCTATCAATTTCTCTTTAGCTAGTGGCTTAGAAAAATAATAGCCTTGAAATATTTTACAACCCAATGTTTCAATAAACTCAACTTGCTCTTGTGTTTCTACGCCTTCAGCTAACATTGAGATATCTAAGTTTGCACCAATCGTCATAATGTTTTCAACCATTTTTCTTGCTAATTTTTTTTCCAACATCTCATCTACAAAACTTTTATCTATTTTTAGTTCGTCTATTGGTAAGTTTTTAAGTAAGCTGAGTGATGAATATCCTGTTCCGAAATCATCTAGAGATATTTTTAGCCCCATATTTTTGATTGCATCTAATAACTGCAGTATGTGCTCCATATCTTCTATAAATATACTTTCAGTTATTTCCAAGGTGAGCCTACTTTTATCAAAATGCTCTTTTTCTATCTCTTTTTTAAAATTTTCAAGAAAATTGTCTTCTAAAAATTGTTTTACTGATATATTTATAGATAAGTTGAAACTTTTTCCCAGTATTTTTTTTATCTCACCTATTTCTATCAAAGATGTAGATATAACAAAACAACCTATTTTTGGCATTACACCAATCTTTTCAGCTATGGGTATAAATTTATCTGGAGGTACATTTCCAAATTTAGAATTATTCCATCTCAGTAGAACTTCTACTCCATATACACTTCCATCTTTAAAACATTGTGGTTGATATGCTAGATGGAATTCGTTTTTTTTCAACGCCTTTTTTAATTCTTGTTCCATTTCTAAATTATCTACATATGCCTTTTTCATACTATCAGCAAAAAAATAGGTACAATTTTTATACTTTTTAGCTTCATACATTGCTATATCTGAAGCTCTAAGTAGGCCATCTAAAGTATCTTCTTGCGTAGGATATAGGGCCACCCCTATACTAGCTCCTAAAATGAAAGTAAGATTATCTATATGATATGGTTGTGATAGTGACTCTATGATAGATTTAGTCAATTGTTGGAGTTTTTGATTGTCGGTTTCGTATGACAAGACTATAAACTCATCTCCTCCATACCGAATGAGTGTATCATTTTTATCTATGAGTAGACTAATGCGTCTTGAGAGCTCTATAAGCACTTTGTCTCCAAAAGCATGCCCAAAACTATCATTTACATTTTTAAAATTATCCATATCTATAAAAAGCATACTAAATGGTTTAGCATTTGTGCAGATCCATTTATGGATATTTTGACTTAGATATATACGATTTGGTAGCAAAGTGAGTGCATCATGAGTAGCCTGAAATTCAAGATAATCACTTCTTCTTTTTTCAAAGTCAGTAATATATTTAAAAAGTATATATAAAATAGTTTTTACCAAAATAAACGCTATCAGATATATAAATAATATTTGATAAAATTCCTTTCTGATTTGATCTATTTCTACTTGAGACACTGCCCAAAGCTCATATCTTTTGTTATATTTCATAACTACTTTAGTCTGTTTACCTGAATAATTAGTAGCCTCAAAACTTACCGTTTTTTCAGCATTTTTTAGTTGATTTATATTTTCTTTGTATTTTTTTGTAGCCTTTTTATAAAACATTGCTACAAAAGAAGCAGGAAGAGGTTTTTTATGCACTACAAGCATATTCATTTTAGGTAAACGCACTTGTATGTAATTATCAAAACTTCTTACTAAATTAAAAGAGTGCTTGTTATCAAAATTTATATCACTAAAAATACTATTCTTACCATAAACTCTTAAACCTGCTACTATAATTGCTAAAACCTTACCATTTTTATCTCGAATTGCTTTTCGCATAGGGACTACCCACTCTTTAAGCGGTTTAAAATAATAAGTTCTTCCAAGTACCATTTTATCGCTTTTTAATGCATGCACAAATGAGTCCCCACTAGCTTCTTGGATCTTTAGATTAGGGACATTTGAAAGGTCAATGTTTGAGCTCATAAATGTCAGTTTACCATCAGGAGTAGCTAATCCAAAAGCAAGGATAGACGGATTGATATCCAATAAATAATCAAGTATTTTGGGCTTGTTAGCCATATCTTTATAGTTGTCATTTTTTATAAGTTCATTACCTAAAATATCTAGCATCATCTCTTCTGTAGCAAAAAATGACTGAGTAGATATAGAGACTAAATTTATAAAGTTTTCTTGTTTAGTAAGTGATTTTTGCTTTAAATCTTCATATTTAAAATACGAAACTACTACTAGAAAGACTATCCCTCCCAATAGAATTATATAAAATAATAGCCAAATATTTTTCTTGATAATAGCCACGATAACTCCGTATATTTTTTAAAAGAGAAAACCCACTAGTAGTAATTATAGCACAAATTTTATTAATAATTTTTGACTTTGCTCAACTAGATTAACACTTCTAGTTAGAAAAGTGATATAATATGACAATAATTTCAGGAGGTATATTATGTTAAATGTTACTTTAGATGAAAAAAGTTCTATTGCAGTTTTAGAGCCTCATGGGGCATTATGTGAAGGTGATTTTAAAGAAGTGGCAAGAGTTATTGATGGGTACTTACAAAAAAAAGGAAAATTAAAAGGTCTTATTATATATACAAAATCTTTTCCTGGTTGGGACTCTTTTTCTGCTTTGACTACTCATCTTAAGTTCATAAACGAGCATCACAAGAAAATCTCGTACTTAGCTTTTGTAACGGATTCTATGGTTGGAGAACTTGCACAGCATATTGGAAGTCATTTTGTGAATGCAACAATAAAAACATTTGCTTTTGATAAACTAAAAGAAGCAAAACGATGGATTGGCGGGGCATAATACTCGTAATATACCCATCCTAAATCAAACTAACGCATAACAGCGTTTCTATTTTGTTCACTATTGAGACAGATGTTCTCAAGCATAGTTGGCTATGTTTGAGGTTATCTAACGAAGAGAGTGGATAAAATAGAAACGCCCTACGGGGAGTGCAAAGAGGCATAATCTTTAAATATAAAAATATTTGAATTGCAGTAAGCAGTCC
>Ga0256840_1001751_pt1 | contig 19926 bp, 22 predicted proteins | sample 355202metaG_FD_185969 | JGI IMG/M metagenome (GOLD analysis project Ga0256840, IMG submission 185969) | Hydrothermal vent microbial communities from Mid Atlantic Ridge, Atlantic Ocean - 355-202 | ecosystem: Environmental > Aquatic > Marine > Hydrothermal vents | place: Atlantic Ocean: Mid...
TGTCCGATTTTTGTTGAAAATCTTGTGAATAGCTGGCTATTCCCTGCGATTTCCGCCTCAATCAACCAAATTTCATCTCTTTTTTCTCTCGTACCCCTCTCGTGCAAAGGTCTCTAAAAATAAATAAAGCCCTGAATATTCGGGGCTTTTTTATGCCTGTTATTTTTCGGAATGGAGCTGCTGTAGCAGGTCCTGAAAAACAGGGTTGCTTTTTAACAGGGAGCGACCGGCATGGATGAGTTTTGTAATTTCTGGTTCGCTTAGAGATAAACTGGTGGGAATTTGATTAAATTCTATCCGTTGTTCTGGCGTTCTGAACTGGTTGAAGTTCAGTTGAATAAAAAATGGCGTGACTTGGTGTTGAGGCGTGGACAGCTCAATACTCCATTTGGTTAGAGCGTTGGAAAATAAATTTAAGGTGCTGGCATTATAGCGGTGAATCTGAATGTCGGTCATCGCATCAATACTCTCTTTAATGCTTGGGACTTTATTCGAAAGTCGAAACTCAGGAGAGGATTGTGTTGATGCATCGACCGAAATAACGGCTAACCATTTAGCGGGTGGTTTTCCTATGCGGTGTGCAAAATGTGTTGCACCACCAGAGAGTTCTACGGCTTCATAGATGGCACGTAGTCCTAAATTGTCAGTAATCCCTCCGTCAACTAAGTGTAGGTAAGGATACGTTGTGTTGAGGTAGTCGTTGAGCCCGTCGGCTACTTGCTTGAGCTCGCTGTTTTTTTGAGCATATTGGGTGGCTTGTTGTAGTTTTTGCTGTGCTTGGTTATTACAAGGCTGAAAGTTTTGAATAATAACTGGGTTAAAGACGACGGGAACCGCTGCTGAGGCCGCAACGGCTCGTGCAATTGGATAGTTATTAATATCCGAGCAAATGAGGTTGAAATATTCCTGAACAAATGAAAAGCGTACGCCATTACCTAGGTCAGAGGCATTAATTAAAATGAGTGGTCGATCGGGATGGTTAAGGTCTTTGAAAGTCGCATTTTTAAACAGAATATTATTGTATATTTGAACTGCAATTTCAGTTCTTCCAGTCGTCAAAAACCAACTGAATGGGCTGAGAATGCCAGAAATAATGGTATCTTCAATATTTTGTTGTAACATCGCTTTTTTAAATTTTGTAAAGGTTTTTTTACCATGCAGACCATAGTAGGCAGCAATAAAGCTCCCACCTGATACCGCACTGATAAGATCGATTTCATCAATTAAGCGAGCGTGTTTGTTTTGATGCGGAATGGAAGTTTGTTCTAACTCTTGCAATACTCCATAGGCAAAGGCAGCCGCTCGGGTACCCCCTCCTGAAAAAGCTAAGGCAAGTGTAATATTACCACGGGGACGAGACTTTAATTTTGTGGTAATAGAGTACTCAGTCTCTTTTGTATGGTTAAGCCCCTTTTTTTCTTGCTTTTGGTTATGCACTACCCCATAGGATGAGCACCCAGACAGGGTAAAAAACAATAAGCATAAACTGAGTAAGGGAATTTGATTGGATTGCATCATTAAATCTTAATATTGTGTAAAATAATAGGTATCATAACATGGGTGTTTTAATCATTTTAGGGGCGGGGTCAGTATGAGTTTATTGGATAATAGCAGCGTGTTTAATGTAGACTCTGCTCTGCTGGATTCGGTGTTGAATCATACTCCATTATGTATCGCGTTTAAAAACATGTCTGGTAAGATTATCCGAGTAAATCAATTGTTTGCGCACTTATTTGGTTTAAGTGAATCAGAAGTGATTGGTAAGTTTGAGGCTGAGCTCTTTCCGCTGGAGCTTGGTAAAGAGCTCTCTAAATTGGATGCGAAAGTTACTGCAGAGGCACGTTTTTTTGAAAAAGAGATTGTACTTTCGATCAAAGGAGTTCAGCGAGTTTTTATGCTGATTAAATTCCCTTGGTTAACGGAACAGCAGGAGGAGTTTGGTATTGGCTGCATTTTGACAGATATTACGCACACAAAATGGTTAGAAAAAAAATATGGCCTAGCACAAAAGGTGATTGAAAATGCAGCGGAAGCTGTCGTGTTTACCGATGCTCAAGGATTGATTGTTGATGTTAATGATGCGTATCAAAATATTACAGGGTATCGACGCTCCGAATTAATTGGGAAAAATCCAAATGTATTGAAATCAGGTCGACATGACCGGCAATTTTATCAAGCTATGTGGATGCAAATTAAAGAACAGGGTGCTTGGAGTGGAGAGGTCTGGGATCGACGAAAGAACGGTGAAATCTACCCCAAATGGTTAATGATTAATGCCATGACCGATGATGATGGCATTCCAACAGGGTATGTTGGTATTTTTAATGATCTTTCTGAGAAAAAAGAAGCAGAGGAAAAGCTTGAAGAGCTCTCTTTTTATGATCCTTTAACGCATCTTCCTAATAGAGTGTTATTTTATGATCGCCTCTCAGTTGGCATCTCAATCGCAAAGCGTGAGAAACATCAATTGGCCGTGCTGATGATTGATTTAGATCGTTTTAAAGTTATTAATGACTCCTTAGGGCATAATATAGGGGATGAGTTATTAGAGTTGATTGCAAAGCGTTTTTTAACCTTGGGGCGAGAGTCTGATACCGTCGCTCGGTTAGGGGGAGACGAATTTGCGATATTGCTGCCGGAATTAAAAAGTGCGGAAGATGCTTCGGTTGTTGCGCAAAATGTGATTGATGCCTTGTTAGCGCCCTTTAGCCTTGAGGAGCATAATATTAATATCGGTGCTAGTATCGGTATCTCTATTTTCCCGTGTGATGGTGCGGATGTTAATGGTTTGGTCAAACGGGCTGAACTGGCGCTTTATAAAGCAAAGGAGCAGGGGAGAAATAATTACCAATATTTTAGCCAAGAACTGCAAGATGCCGTGTTCGACCAGTTAGAGATGGAAGATGAAATGCGTCATGCGATTGAAAATGAGGAATTTACCCTCTTTTTTCAACCGAAAATCTCATTGGCTACCAATAAGATTACTGGGATGGAAGCACTGGTACGCTGGATTCATCCTGAAAAAGGGCTTATTCCACCCGATCGATTTATTCCGCTAGCAGAGGAGAGTGGCTTAATTATTCCTCTAGGTGAGTGGATTTTACAAACAGCTTGTCGTGAAACAGCAGATTGGGTGAAGCGTTATGACGACTCCTTGGTGGTAGCGGTTAACTTGTCAGCGAAGCAGTTTAAGGCCGATAATTTATTAGAAACTATTCAAAAAACACTACATGATTATCGACTAGACCCTAAAAATATTGAATTAGAAATTACCGAAAGTTGCGTGATGGAGGATGTGGAAGGCGCTTTGCAAACAATGAAAGACTTTAGAGAAAATCATTTAAAACTCGCCATTGATGATTTTGGTACCGGTTACTCTTCGCTGGGGTATTTAAAGCAGTTTCCAATGAGTACTTTAAAAATAGATCGTTCTTTTGTGATGGATTTAACAACCGATTCAGACGATGCCGCCATTGTTGAAGTGGTTATTTTATTGGCTGAAAAGTTAGGGTTAGAGGTGGTTGCAGAAGGGGTAGAAACCGAGGCACAGCTTGAGTTTTTACGATTACAGGGGTGTCAGTATGTTCAGGGCTACCTCTTAAGTCGACCTTTACCTGCGGAGGAGTTTGAACAGTTTTTAAAAAAGTCGTATAAATGTAGTTAAATTTTAAGGGTATTGGCCGATACCTATCTATAGAGGTATTTATCCATGCATAATCCAAAACCCATTTCACCCTCGGCTCGATACTTTATCAAGCTACTTGAAAAGCGTTCACTCGAAATTCAGCAAGAGCTGGCATCGAAGTCTGTAGCATCACAAGAAGTTGCATTTGAGGAAATTGATCTGTTCTTTAAACAGATTATGTCGCAAAATATATTTATTTATACTGTGGGGCAAAATGGTAAGAAAGAATCAACGATCTTAGCAAAAGCTGTTTTTAGTATGAGCCAAGTGATTCGGATTTTTTACAGCACAAGCTTTGATGATGAACAATCGGGTTTTATTCGCATTAGAGCAGACCGAGAGTTACAGTTAATTATTGTTGAGCGAATGCATGGTGTTCGTCCACGGCCAGAGCGACTGTACAGTAGCTTAGATCAATGTCATGTGATTCGGTTTTTAATTCGTTGGATTATGCGTCGTGTGGATTGGAGTAAAACCAAGTTAGCTAACTTGGAGCTGTATCGGCGTTATCATCAAGAGTTACAGAAGGAAGCCGAAGCGAAAATGAATGCAGCACTAGTGCAGCAAGAGCAGGAGCGTGTTCAGCGGGAGTATGAAGCGCACATGAGGCGTAGAAAAGTACGAAGGCTTAATTATAAAAGTTAAAATCATTTAATGTGTGCGGTTTACCGCTAAGTCAGCTAAAGCACATAGAGCGGTTTTTAGAGGGCTATCCTCAAGTGGTGTTAAAGCCATTTTTGCTAACGCCGCTTCTTCTTGTGCAACGTTTTGGGTGTACTCAATTGCGCCGGATTGTTTAATGATCTGAGTCACTTCATTTAGGAGTGTCACCCCTTCCGATTCGATTGCACGACGAATGATCTCTTTTTCTTCTTTCGAGCCACTTTCCAACGTATATATTAATGGAAGCGTTGGCTTGCCTTCTGCGAGATCATCTCCTACGTTTTTACCTAATTCACTCTCATCTGCCGTATAGTCTAAAACATCATCAATCAGCTGAAATGCTGCGCCTAGGTGACGACCATAAGCGATAAAGGCCTCTTCAAGCTCAGGCTTATTTGCAAGAATAGGTCCCATTTGAGTGGCGGCTTCAAAAAGTTTTGCTGTTTTACGGTGAATAACCTCCATATAACGCGCCTTAGTCGTGTCCGCATCATGGCAGTTGAGTAGTTGTAATACCTCACCCTCTGCAATAACGTTGGTCGCTTCAGACATGACTTGCATAATACGAATGTTGCCTGGTTCAACCATCATCTCAAAAGACCTTGAGTAGAGAAAATCGCCAACCAGTACACTGGCTGCATTGCCCCAAACTTCATTTGCGGTTTTATTACCACGGCGAGTATCTGACTCATCAACCACGTCATCATGTAGCAGTGTGGAAGTATGAATAAACTCAATCACAGCCGCCATTAAACAGTGCTCTGAGCCTTGATAGCCACATGCACGGGCAGATAACAGTACCAGTAGCGGTCTTAAGCGTTTTCCGCCACTGTTTATAATATAGTGCCCTATTTGATTGATGAGCACGACATCGGACGATAGACGTTTTAAAATAAGTTGATCAACGGCTTGGATGTCATCTTGAATAAGGGATTGAATATCAGATAAAGTCATTGTGGATTAGGCACTCTTGGCCAAGATAAAGTTATGAAAAAAGCAATTTTAGTATGAATAGCTTAATGGTGCTAGTACTTTCATTGGTTTGAGTAATATTAAATCGTTCCTGTCACTTGGTTTGGACCGCGAATATTTGAATTATGCTCCTAAAGGGTAAATAAAAATAAACTTTGTTTTGACCTCCTTATGAAAAGTCTATATAATTCCGCCTTTGTCGCAATTAGCGGCTGTAATAAACAGAATTTAGAATCCGGGAGAAGTTCCATGTATGCGGTAATTAAAACCGGTGGTAAGCAGTATCGAGTTCGAGAAGGTCAAGTATTACGCGTTGAGTCTTTGAATGTTGAAGCAGGTGATGCAGTAGAGTTTGACGAAGTGTTGATGGTAGGTGAAGGCGCTGACATTAAAGTTGGTACACCGATTGTTGAAGGTGCTAAAGTTTCTGCGACAGTTGAATCAAACGGTCGTGGTAAAAAAGTTACTATCATCAAGTTCCGTCGTCGTAAGAACAGATCGAAGACTAAGCAAGGCCACCGCCAAAATTATACTGAAATTAAAATAGGTACAATTTCAGCTTAATCGCAGCTGAAACCGTACTTAATAATTGAATTTAAAACAGCCATTATTTCTGAGTAGGGAATAATGCTGTTAACAAAAGGACGAACCCATGGCTCATAAAAAAGCAGCAGGTAGTACTAAGAATGGTCGCGACTCCAATGCTAAGCGTTTAGGCGTTAAAGCATTTGGTGGAGAAGTTGTTTCAGCAGGTAGCATTATTGTTCGCCAGCGTGGAACAAAGTTTCACCCAGGTGTTAACGTTGGACGTGGTAAAGACGATACCTTATTTGCAAAAGCAGATGGTGCCGTTGCATTTGTATCAAAAGGTAAGCCATTACGTACTTACGTAACGATTGTTTCTGAATAAATTTCAGTTCTTCGTTTAACAAAAACGCCCCGCTTTGACGGGGCGTTTTTGTTTATATAAAATGAGGCTTTTGCACGAAAGAATGCACGGACAAGGTGAATTGAGAGTGCTCAAGAGAGGGTGCCCTGGGGTATAAAAAAGGTTGAAATACGCCTGATTTTTGTTGAAGCTCTTGCGAATTCCTAGCGATTCCCTGAAGTTTTTGCCTTAATCAGCAAAATTTCATCTCTTTTTTCTCTCGCGTCTTTTCGTGAAAATGTCTCAGAATAAGCCCCCCCTTTTTTAGAAATAAAAGGGACGAATTGAACGATAAAAAAGGGTACAGCATGCAGTTTGTTGATGAATCTTCCATTCATGTAGAAGCCGGTCGCGGAGGAAATGGTGTTGCCAGCTTTCGTCGTGAAAAATATATTCCATTTGGTGGCCCCAATGGCGGTGACGGGGGGGATGGAGGAAGCATTTATCTTGAAGCAAACCGTAACTTAAATACCCTAGTAGATTTTCGTTTTACCAAAAATTACCGTGCTCAGAACGGTCAAGCAGGGATGGGCCAACAAAAAACGGGCGCCGCGGGTGAAGATTTAATCATTATGGTTCCCGTCGGGACCAAAGTAACCGATGTGGACTCTTTAGAAGTCCTTGGTGATTTAACCGTTCATGGTCAGCGCTTAAAAGTCGCCGAAGGCGGACGTCATGGTTTGGGTAATATTCACTTTAAAAGTAGTCGTAATCGAAGCCCAAGACAGTGTACAACGGGTGAGGATGGTGAAGAGCGCAATCTGCGTTTAGAGTTAATTGTTTTGGCGGATGTTGGTTTGCTTGGCCTACCAAATGCGGGTAAATCGAGTTTAATTACCGCGGTTTCTGCGGCACGCCCTAAGGTTGCCAATTACCCTTTTACCACTTTGTATCCTAATCTGGGGGTGGTCAGTGTGTCACCTGAAACCAGTTTTGTGATGGCCGATATTCCGGGGTTAATTGAGGGCGCATCTGAAGGAGCTGGGCTAGGGCAACAGTTTTTAAAGCACCTTTCTCGTACTGGGCTGTTATTGCATGTGGTGGATATCGCGCCACTGGAAGAGACGGATCCGGTTGATGATATTCGAATTATTGCCAAAGAGTTAGAAAAGTACAGTGATGAAATTGCAGGTAAAGAGCGCTGGCTCGTTTTAAATAAAACAGACCTCCTCTTACCCGATGAGGTGGAAGCATTGTGTGCTCGTATCGTATCTGAAATTGAGTGGCAAGGACCGGTTTATCAAATCTCTGCCGTCTTAAGAGAGGGCACTAAAAAGTTGGTCAATGACATCGCTTATGCACTCGAGAAAAATCGCATTGAGATGGTAGAAGAAGATGCTCCAGTACGCGCCTCAGTCGATGAAGATTTTGAATTCTAATTTATGGTGATTAAGTGAACCGTTCGGAGCTAAAGCAGACTAAGCGTTGGGTCATTAAAATTGGCAGCGCCTTATTGACGGATGATGGCAAAGGTTTAAATGTTGAAGCATTAGGTCGCTGGGTCTCTCAAATGGCGATGCTTAAGGCTCGGGGCATCGAGGTGGTGTTAGTCTCCTCAGGTTCCATTGCCGAAGGAATGACCCGCTTGGGATGGGCTGTACGCCCAACGGCATTAAATGAATTACAAGCCGCGGCTGCCGTGGGGCAAATGGGCTTGATTCAAGCCTATGAATCGCAGTTTTCAGTCTTTGATCTACACACCGCACAAATCTTAATTACGCATGACGATCTCTCAAATCGTAAGCGTTACCTCAATGTTAAAAGCACCATTCAAACCCTTCTAAAGCATGATGTTGTTCCCATTATTAATGAAAATGATACCGTAGTAACCGATGAAATTTGCTTTGGAGACAATGATACCTTAGCCGCCTTAACCGCCAATTTAATCTCCGCAGAGGTGCTAGTGATTTTGACCGATCAGAATGGGCTCTATACAGATAATCCGCGTGAAAATCCAGATGCTACATTGATTGATGAGGTATTGGTGAGCTGTCGAGAGATTGAAAATATGGCCAGTGCTGAGGGCGGACATTTAGGTAAGGGAGGCATGTATACCAAAGTGATGGCGGCGAAACGTGCGGCTCGCTCGGGAACGGCCACACTGATTGCTTCGGGCAATGAAGAGAATATTCTACTAAAACTTCTTAATGGAGAGGTGGCTGGTACCTTGTTAATTCCTGACTTAGAGCCTCTGACCGCGCGACAGCAGTGGTTAGCGGGGCACTTACAAGCCAAGGGTACGTTTGTTTTAGATGATGGTGCCGTCGAGGTGCTTAAGCGCTCTGGTCGTAGTTTATTACCTGTGGGGGTTGTCTCACAGCGTGGTGATTTTTCCCGGGGTGAAATGGTCGTCTGTTATGATGGCAATGGGCAAGAGGTTGCGAGAGGGTTAGTGAATTACGCAGCCTCAGAAACCATTAAGCTACTTGGTAAGTCAAGCGATCAAATTGAGCCGATTCTAGGCTATATCGTTGAAGAGTCACTCATTCATTGTGACAATATGGTGCTTTCAATGGAATCCGCTAATAACAAATAATAGGTGCATTCCAAAGGTTTAAATAGTATTTCTAAGCGGCTTTAGCATGATGCACTTATTGCTTATTTTCGAATAATTAACCAGCCACCAATCACAATCAGTACAAGTTGTAGTGTACTTCCATTAACCCACTCTTGATTGATTAACCCTGGTAACAGTGCAAGCGCAATGATCACCAACCCAATGGTGCGATGGCGTTGTGCGCGGGTTTGTTCAGCGATCTGCTTCTCTAAGCGTACCATCATTTCGGCTTGGCTATTAAAATCGGCATGTGCGAGTTTATTTAAGCTGGCATGAAGTAGCCCTGGCATTTGCGGTGCTTGTTCTATCCAGAAGGGCAGGTTTGATTTAATATTTTTCACTAAGCCTTGCGGACCAACACGGTCGTGCATCCACTCTTCTAAAAATGGTTTCGCGGTATCCCAAAGATCAAGTTCATCGTCCATTTGTCGTCCTAGCCCTTCAATATTCAGCAAGGTTTTTTGCAGCAGCACCAATTGAGGTTGTACTTCCATACCAAAACGGCGCGCCGTTTGAAACAGGCGCATTAAGACTAAGCCAAATGAGATCTCTTTGAGTGGGCGATCCCAGATAGGCTCACACACCGAACGAATGGCAGACTCTAGTTCATTCACGCGGGTATCTCTCGGAACCCATTCCGATTCAATGTGCAGTTCTGAGACGCGTAAGTAATCGCGGTTAAAGAAGGCTAAAAAGTTTTCAGCTAAATAGCGTTGGTCTTCGGGATCGAGTGTACCCATAATGCCAAAATCAATGGCAGCGTATCTACCATCGGGCAGAATAAAAATATTTCCTGGGTGCATGTCGGCATGAAAGAAGTTGTGCTTAAATACCTGCGTAAAGAAGATAACTACGCCCTTGGCGGATAGATCGGTAAGCGAGATACCCGCTTCCACTAACTTTTCCGTTTCGCTGATGCGAATACCGTAAATACGTTCCATGGTCATGACCCGTTCAGAGGTATGTGACCAGTAAATTTCAGGCACATACAGTAGGTCAGAGTCTTGAAAATTTCGTCTGAGTTGGGTGGCATTGGCGGCTTCTCGAACCATATCGAGTTCATCTAAAATGGTTTTTTCAAACTCTGCGACAACGTCTACAGGGTGTAAACGTTTGGCGATTTTAACCGCCGCTTCAAGTAGACGTGCTAAGCCATACATAATGGCAACATCTTGTTCAATCACTGGCAAAATATCAGGACGCACCACTTTTACAATAACATCGGTACCCGTGTGTAGCGTTGCTGCGTGTACTTGCGCAATGGAAGCGGAGGCCATCGGTTCGGTATCAAACTGAGCAAAGGCCTCTTCAACCGTTTTGCCTAACCCTTCTTCTACGAGCTGTTTGGAGTGGTCGGCATTAAACGGCGGACAGTCGTCTTGTAATTTGATTAATTCAACTGAAATATCTTCTGGTAATAGGTCTTTACGAGTAGAGAGTGCTTGACCGAGCTTAATAAAAATAGGCCCCAGTTCTTCCAGTGCGAGCCGAATTCGCTCGCCTCGCGTTCCTTCAGATTTACCGCGCCAGTTCCATGGCGCAATCATATTGAACCAGATGAGCCAAGCGTATTTGGTGTCGGTGAGTACCATTTTATCTATCTGATAATAAGTGAGGACACGGTTGATTTTGATGATGCGAAAAAATTGTTTTAGGCGTTTCATTTATTAAAGGTTCTTTTTGCGGTTAAGTGGATGTTTGGGTTTGTTGTAATTGTTGAATGCGTTTTTCAAGTGCATCAACCTCATCTGTAATGGTTTGAACCTCCTCACAAAAATGAGCAACCTGATGTTTGACCGGAACGGCTTCAAGTTCAAACTGTAGGTACTCGCGAATGGTTTGCGAGGCGGTCTGTTTTGCGTTAGTTTGAGCGCCCAGTAATGTTCGAATGCCGTGTCCCACTTTAAAGGCGATTAAGTCGCCCGTGTAGTGAGAGAGTTGCTCTTCCCAATCAATATCAAGAGAGCACAGCGCATCAATAAAACGCTGTGCAAGGTCGGTGTCACCAGAGAGTTTGGCGTGTGGCAGTTGGCGCTGTATTGGCAAGCTGGCAAAGTCAATCAGCGTGGTTTGAATCGCAGCATCCGCTTCGCCTTGCAGAGTGGTTTGCACGCTGACCGTTGTATGGGTGATTAAAAAATACAACGGTGACTCAATTGGGGTCAGAGTAAGTTCAATAACGTTATCGTCTAATGCCTTAAACGCTTCGCCCTGCATATCGTCTAAACGAATGGCGGTATTTAAGACCGACTCAATGGTTTTTGATAACGAGATTGACGCGAGATTAGGTTGTGCTTGCATGGTACCAGTCCTTAAACTTCTTGCAATAATTATTGGAACTCAATTTCTGAACCATAAATTATGCTTGAGTCATAATGTTTAATGATCTTTCCTTCATCAATTTTAAGAAAAGGTTGAAAACACCCTTCAGTTTCAGTGTAATAGGGCTCATGTTTTAGACAAGGGTGAGTGGACTTAACGGTTGCAACACTGCCTGTGTAGTCCATACATTGAGCAATTACATTAAAATTAACTCCATTCCATTGCCCAATATTTGAGTTTCTACCTCGACCGATATACCAAGCTCCAACTTTTAATTGTTTTAAAGGGATTTGTGAATGTATTTTTTTCATGACATAAGCTCTTTAATTTTTATGCCCATTTCTTGCAATAGGTGATCGCTATTTAATCCATAACGACCACTAAGAAATGGGGTAACAACCAAAAGTGTTTCATCCACCTTAATCCAATAGTAAACTCGATCATGTTTATTGTTTTCTGATTTCGGCTTAATGCTACCAGTTTGAATTTGGTCAATATTTTTAGCGCCAAAGCACATTAAATAATCGCGCAAATAATTAATACCAGTACAAATAATAAGCTTTGGTTTATGTTCTTTTCTTAATTTGGAGAAAAATGAAAAACGGTTAAAAAAGCACCAAGTATTAAAAAGGTGTTTGCTTTTAAATCCTGTTGTTTTATCCAAATTATATTCTTGCCAAAGGCTATGGTCTGTTGATGAAAATGCAATCGGGTATAAATTTAATCTAAATAATGGCTTATGGTTTGCTACATTCTCATAATCATCAATTTTTTCACTTTGAATTGCTTTATATAATTTAGCAAAACTTTTTCCGTAAGGGTATTTCAGGCTGTCTTCCCAGCTAAAGTTTTTACAAGGATTTTCAACGCTCCCTTTCGCGATGGCATTTATCAATTTGGTTTGATAATATTCTTTTTTATCTTTTTCTGTTGTCCCTGAGTATCCCCACTCAATCCCACAAAGCCAAATATCAGCTTTTATATCACCGCCGTCACAACCAGAAAAAGAACAAGCCCACTCTTTTAATTTTTTACACATTTAAAACTTCCAGCCACGATGCAGTGCCACAATACCTTCACTCATATTTAGGTACTCCGCTTTATCAAACCCAGCGGTGAGCATCATCTGTTTTAGGGTCTCTTGGTCGGGGTGCATTCGGATGGATTCGGCTAAATACTGGTAACTGGCTTCATCGTTAGCAATCAGTTTGCCCATTTTGGGCAGGATATTAAAGGAGTAGAAGTCATAAAATTTAGCAAACAGCGGTTGGGTGACTTTGGAAAACTCTAAAATCATCAGTTGCCCGCCCGGTTTTAATACACGGTACAGCTCTTCGAGTGCTTTGTCTTTATTGGTGACGTTGCGTAAGCCAAACGCGATGGTGGCAAGATCAAAGGTATTGTCGGGAAAGGCGAGGGCTTCGGCGTTGGCGATGGTGTAATCGACGTTACCAACAATGCCTTCATTGATGAGACGATCTCGCCCGACACGCACCATACTTTCATTAATATCGGCTAACACCACTCTGCCTGTTTTGCCCACGCGTTTGGCAAAGGCTTTGGTTAAATCGCCCGTGCCGCCCGCTAAATCCAAAACTACGTGACCAGGGCGAATACCGCTGAGTTCAATGGTGTGACGCTTCCAAATACGGTGCACACCCAGCGACATTACATCGTTCATTATGTCGTAGTTACTGGCAACGGAGTCAAATACGCCTTTGACTTTTTTGACTTTCTCTTCAATTGGAACGTCTGAAAATCCAAAATCGATGGTGGGTTTATTTTGGCTCATAATCTTTAACCTTAACTTTGCGTTATGTATTTGTGATGTCTACGGGCGATGGGGGCGACTGATGCTTGGCTTTTAGTTTCTCTAAGTCGGGGTGCGAGTGCTTTGCTCGCATTAAGCGTCTTAGGTAGTCTGTCCAGTAATCGGCTTGATGTTTGCCTAAATCGTAAAGCCGATCCCAGGTGTAAATGCCTGTATCGTGCCCATCGTCAAAGTGCAGTGTAATGGCGTAATTACCCACGGGGGTAATCTCGGCAATGTTGACGTTTTGTTTGTCCAGTTGCAAGACCTCTTGCCCTGGCGCATGTCCTGTCACTTCGGCTGATTGTGAGTAGACGCGTAAAAACTCACAAGAGAGTTCAAAAATTTCTTCCCCCCCCTTGGCACTCTCACAAGGGAAGTGTATTTCAAGTTTTTTTGACCGTTTATGGAGCTTGATATGGGTTGGAATCGGCACGGTTTTGACTCGCTTACAAAATAAATTGTGATAAATCTTGATCGACCGCGAGTTCGCCTAAACGCGCTTCGACAAATTCTTTGGTGACTTCAAAGGTAGAGCCTGAAAGATTGGGCGCATCAAAAGAGACCTCTTCCAGTAAGCGTTCCAGCACGGTATGCAAACGACGGGCGCCAATGTTTTCAGTGCCTTCGTTCACTTGAAACGCAATTTCCGCTAAACGTTGAATGCCTTCCTCAGTAAAGATCAAATCCACCCCTTCGGTTTTCATCAACGCAATCGCTTGTTGGGTCAGCGAAGCGGTGGGTTCGGTTAAGATGCGCACAAAGTCTTCAACCCGTAACGATTGTAACTCCACACGAATCGGCAGACGACCTTGCAGTTCCGGAATAAGATCAGATGGCTTGGAAAGATGAAATGCCCCCGACGCAATAAATAGAATGTGGTCGGTTTTAATCATGCCGTATTTGGTGCTGACGGTACTGCCTTCAATTAATGGCAGTAGATCGCGTTGTACCCCTTCACGGGAAACATCGCCACCACCGGCATCTTGGCGTTTGGCAACCTTATCAATCTCATCAATAAAGACAATGCCGTTTTGCTCAACGCTCTCAATCGCTTGCGCTTTAATGTCGTCTTGATTGATCAGTTTTTGCGCTTCCTCTTCGGTCAGCGCTTTTAACGCTTTTTTAATGGGTAATTTACGCTTCTCTTTTTTGTTTTGCCCAAGGCCTTCAAACATCCCTTGCAGTTGTTGGGTCATCTCTTCCATGCCCGGAGCCGCCATGATTTCAACTTGTTTGGGCGCGGCATTTAGATCCAACTCAATCTCTTTGTCGTCCAATTGGCCTTCACGCAGTTTTTTACGAAACTTTTGACGGGTATCCGCCATATTGTCGTAACTCTCCTCTTCGCGACCACGGGCAGGGGGGAGTAAAATATCTAAAACACGCTCTTCAGCCGCATCTTCTGCTTTACGTTGCATGCCTTTCATCGCTTGCTCGCGCGTAATTTTCATCGCGTTTTCCATTAAATCACGAATAATGGAATCAACATCACGCCCTACATAACCCACTTCGGTAAACTTAGTGGCTTCAATTTTTAAAAAAGGCGAGTTGGCCAGTTTGGCTAAACGGCGTGCAATTTCAGTTTTTCCAACCCCCGTTGGCCCAATCATTAAAATGTTTTTGGGCGTCACTTCATGACGTAACTCATCAGACAATTGGTTACGACGCCAGCGATTACGTAAGGCAATGGCAACGGCACGTTTTGCATCGGCTTGCCCAACAATATGTAAATCTAAGCTGTGTACAATCTCTTTAGGGGTCATCATTTGTTGCAGGTTTCCTTCGTGACTCGGAGGCTGTCCGAGAACTAGAATCGTAACGAAAATCACAGAAACAGTTATAAGCCCAGCTTATAACGTTTCTGGGGTTTGCAGTCGGTTTTTAGTTCTCGGACAGCCTCCTTGGGGGGGGGGAGAATTTTTTAAATCGCATTTAAAAGAGGTTTAATGACCTCAAGTAGCTTTACGAAAGGAGTCATTATAAATTAAAAAAATAAAATTTGGGCAAGCTATCTTTAAAACCCAATTTATTTAAAACCCAATAATCAATTTAAACTAAAATGGGGCTATTACTTAGGAGGCATGGATGTATAAGTCACTCAAAATTAAAAATTTTACGGCGTTTGATCAGCTTGAAATGACATTTTCGCAAGGGATAAATGCTTTTGTTGGAGCAAATGGAACTGGTAAAACCCATGTTTTGAAGTTGATTTATGCAGCCAGTGATATTACCCGTAGTCAAAAAGGGCTTGCTGAAAAAGTGAATAAAGTTTTTTTGCCTTCTAAGGAGCAGATAGGGCGCTTGGTAAAACGTTCGAATAAGAGTAGCAAGGGATTTGTTGAGTGGGTGCGCGTGCAGAAGCAAGAAGAAATTAAAGTACGGCTCTCTATGACAAGTCATACCAAAGAGGCCGATAAAGCGACCCTTTCAGGGGCTTATCGACGTTGGATGGAGTGTTCGATGGAGTCGGTTTATATACCCGTAAAAGATATGATGGCAAATGCACCAGGGTTTCGCGCGTTATACTCTCAGCGCCATATTCACTTTGAAGAGGTCTATCCCGATATTATTGATCGTGTTTTTATTCCGCCATTAAAAGGGCAACCCGTTCAAGATAGAAAGAAAATATTAACACTTTTACAAGAAGCGATGGATGGTAAGGTAATTACCAAAAATGAAGAATTTTTTCTTAAAAATAAACAGGGAGAGCTTGAGTTTACGCTCTTAGCAGAAGGGATTCGTAAGCTGGCATTGCTTTGGGTGTTGATTCAAAATGGAACGTTACTTGAAGGGTCAATACTTTGCTGGGATGAGCCAGAAACCAACTTAAACCCCCGTTTAATGAAAACAGTAATTTCAATTTTAATTGAATTGCAGCGAATGGGTGTTCAGGTGTTTTTATCGACCCATGATTATGTGATTCTTAAAGAGTTGGATTTACAAACGAAAGCAGAAGATCATATTAAATACCATGCTTTTTCACGTGATGAATCGAGTGATGAAATTGTGGTAAATAGTACCGAACATTATTTAGACATTAGCCCCAATGCGATTGATGAAACGTTTGGCGATCTTGTTAATCGAGAAATTCAGCGCTCTATTCCTACATTAGAGAGATGAGTATGAAGTTAACAGAGCGGCGTTTTGAATTTGATTTTTCGAATGCGATTGATGCATTTAAGTTTGATGAAACAGATAAAACATTATCGAATTATCATGGGTTAAGTTGCATGAAAGCGGTTGATTTTATTATTGAGAGTGATGATAAATGGGTGTTTGTTGAAGTGAAAGATTATAAAGTTCCTAACCAGTCTTGCCCTACAGACTTTAGTCATCAGACAGAAAAGGATAAATTATTAAAAAGTTTAGTCGGCAAGTACCGAGATACATTTTTATACCGCTGGGCAGAAGGGAAAATTGATAAGCCTGTTCAATATATTTGTTTGATTAACATAGAGAGTCCCTTGGTAAGTTATTTGATGAGCCGTTTGCAAGGTCAACTCCCTGTAGGAAAAGCCAGTTCAAAATGGCGTGATGGAATTGCTCAAAGTGCAGTGGTTGTTAATATTGAAGCATGGAATGAAAACTTCAGTGACTGGCCTGTCATCATTAGAGAGCACTAAAACCTGTTCATAAAAGAATTAAGAGATAAAAAATGACCATTAACTTCACAAAAATGCAGGGATTAGGCAATGACTTTATGGTGGTGGATGCCATTCATCAAACCATAGAATTTTCCCCCCCCCTTATTCAACAGTGGTCAGATCGTCATTTTGGCATTGGGTTTGATCAACTGCTGGTGGTTGAAAATGCGACTCAATCGGGTGTGGATTTTCGCTATCGAATTTTTAATGCCGATGGTTCCGAGGTACAGCAGTGTGGCAATGGTGCGCGTTGTTTTGCGCGTTTTGTCTCAGAGAAAGGCTTAACCGATAAAACCGATATTACGGTCGAAACCGCGTCGGGTATTATTGTGTTGCACTTAGAAGCGAACGGCTGGGTTCGGGTAAATATGGGCGCACCAAATTTTACGCCTCAGAGCCTCCCTTTTCATCAAACAGCACAACAAGAACGTTACTCGCTCAGCGTATTCGATAAACCGATTGAGTTGGGCGCCGTCTCCATGGGCAATCCACATGCGGTATTATTGGTAGAGGACATTCAAACCGCTGAGGTCGAGCGGTTGGGTAAAGCGATAGAATCCCACGAGCAGTTTCCTGAACGAGTCAATGTCGGCTTTGCCCAAACAATAGACCGTACTCATATCGCCTTGCGCGTTTATGAACGCGGAGCCGCCGAAACCTTAGCCTGTGGTACTGGCGCTTGTGCGGCGATGGTGGTGTTAAGACAGTGGGGGCTGATCGATGAGTCGGTTACCGTTTCATTGCCCGGTGGCGACTTATTGATTCGTTGGTCGGGCGAATGGCATGATCCAGTTTGGATGAGTGGTCCAGCAGTAACCGTATTTGAAGGTGAGATAAACGTATGACAACAAAGAGCACATTGCACCCCGAAGAAGTAGTGAACTATCTGGATCAAAACCGAAAGTTCTTTCATGCCTGTCCTAATTTACTGGATGAACTGAGCATTCCACACCCTAAAACAGGCAAAGCGGTCTCACTACTGGAGCGACAAGTCTTTCAATTAAGAGAGCAGCGCGATGCCTTAAAAGTAGAAGTGGACACCTTATTAAATATTGCAGGTGAAAATGGTCAGCTCTTTTTGAAAGTGCAAGCGTTTACCAAAGCCTTGATGGCAACTCAAACCGAACAAGCCGCGCTGGATTGCATTTACGAGCAGATGACCTCTTTATTTGAAGTCGAACACATCGCAATGGTCTCATGGGATATTCCCAAACAGTGTTTGCAAGGGTTGAGCCAGTTGGGCGTAAGTCAAACGTGGTCAGAGACCCTTAAAACCAGTTTAGAGGTCAATAAACCCGCTTGTGGTTTGGTTGAAAACGAGTGGCAAAAAGGATTGTTTCATACCCAAGAATCCATGAAATCGGTCTGTTTATTGCCATTAGGCGAGAAGAGCGTTTGGGGCGTGTTGGCATTAGGCGCACAAACCGAACGCTTTAATCCAAACTTAGGCACCTATTTTTTAACCATGATGTCAGAGCTGATTTCCGCCAAACTCAACCACCTGTTTAAGCAGAGCGATTAGAACCGCCGTGTTAAGTGACTTTTTAAGGCAGTTACAAGTACAACAAAAATCCGCGCATACCGTGTTGAACTATCAGCGGGACATCGAAGATTTTTTAGCCTTTTATTTAACGGGTTCGGCACGTAATGAAGGCTCGATAGAAGTGCGCGAAGAGCGACAGCAGATGATCGCCACGTTTGATGATTGGAAAATCATTGATTCTGAAGCCATTCGCGCTTTTTTAGCCTTTCGAGTTCAGCAGGGCATTAGCGCCCGAACCTTAGCCAGACAGCTATCCGCACTGCGCTCCTTTTACGACTACTTACTGTACGAATCCATCGTCTTAAAAAATCCCGCAAAAGGCTTAAAAGCCCCAAAACAACCACAACCCTTACCTAAAAGTTTAGACGTAGATTGGACACAACGACTGCTCGAACAACCACTCGAATCGTGGCAAGACGTTCGAGACCAAGCCATCTTTGAACTGCTGTACTCCGCAGGGTTACGAGTCTCAGAGTGCGCCGATTTGGATATTTCTCCGGGGTTGGACGAACTAGACACGGGCTGGGTTCGAGTATGGGGAAAAGGCCAAAAACAACGACTCGCCCCCGTGGGTTCCAAAGCCCTGTTTGCCATTAAAAACTGGCTAACTATCCGCACAGAACACGCCCATCCCGAAGAGCAAGCCGTGTTCGTCAATCAAAAAGGCGGGCGATTCAGTGTCCGCTCCATTCAAAAAAGGTTAGACAAACGCACCCTGCAAGCAGGGCTACCGACAAAAATGTCCCCCCACCGACTACGCCACGCCTGTGCCACCCATGTATTAGAGTCCAGCGGTGATTTACGTGCGGTGCAAGAGATTCTAGGCCACGCCAGTTTATCAACTACCCAAATTTATACCAAGCTCGATTTACAGCATTTAGCGCAAGTGTATGATCAGGCGCATCCGAGAGCTAAGAAACGGAAGTGAAGGTGTATGTCTTACAATCTCCACGGCGAAAAACAACTTGATAAGCTTGCAGTGATAGAATAGTATCACTATTTATGAAAATAGAACTTGTAACAACATTAAAACGTCAAGCAACCAAAATTTTAGCCGAGTTGCATTCGACAAAAGAACCCGTGCTTATAACCGAATATGGTCAGCCGTCTGCCTATCTGGTGGATGTTAAAGATTATGAACTTATGCAAGAGCGTCTGCATATTCTTGAAGGCGTTGCACGTGGTGAAACAGCCATTATTGAACAGCGAGTTTTCACTCACCAAGAAGCGCAAGTGAAAATGGAAAAATGGCTCAAATAATTTGGACAGAGCCAGCATTGCAGGATTTAAATAATATTGCAGAATACATTGCGCTCGATAAAGTAAGTGCGGCCAAGCGTCTCGTTCAAAAAGTTTTTGCAAGTGTTGAACGGTTAGAGCAATTCCCACAATCTGCTCGAACTCCCCCTGAACTTAAAAATTCACGTTATTTGGAGGTCATAGTGAATCCATGCCGTATTTTTTATCGTGTTGAAAAAGAGAAAGTATTTATCCTCTATGTTATGCGTAGTGAGCGAAAGCTTAAGAATTATTTACTTGAAGCTAGACTGAATGAGAGTTTTTAAATGCAGACCAGTAAATGCAATTGAGCCTTGCTACCTTACCTAAGTCCTTTAGGTAGATGAAAGAGAGGGGGGGAGAAAATTTCAATTCAGTTTTTTCCCTCCACTTTTAATAAAACCGCCTAATAAATCAGTCATATTTTAGCCTTTTTTATCCGTGTATCCTCTCGTGCAAAGGTCACGCATCATTACCTCTTGAAAGAGTGTCCGTTCAGTCGTTCAGCAGTTATTCCCTCG
>Ga0256840_1001752_pt1 | contig 19918 bp, 18 predicted proteins | sample 355202metaG_FD_185969 | JGI IMG/M metagenome (GOLD analysis project Ga0256840, IMG submission 185969) | Hydrothermal vent microbial communities from Mid Atlantic Ridge, Atlantic Ocean - 355-202 | ecosystem: Environmental > Aquatic > Marine > Hydrothermal vents | place: Atlantic Ocean: Mid...
GAGTAAGCAAATCGCATTAGGGATTTGTGATGAAGTTGATGACTTGCAAAAAGCAGACATACAAATCATTCAAGTAGATGAAGCCGCTTTCAAAGAAGGCTACCCTTTACGAAAAGCAAAAGTGCAAAGCTATGAGGAGTGGGCAGTAAGAGATTTTAAACTTTCTGTGAGTTCGGCGAAAAAAGAGACGCAAATTCATACACACATGTGTTACAGTGAATTTAATGACATCATTGCCACTATTGAAGCTATGGACGCGGATGTGATTTCCATAGAAACAGCTAGAAGTGGGAATGAACTCCTTAAAATTTTTGCACAAGTCGGTTACAAACAAGAGGTTGGTCCAGGTGTTTATGACATTCATTCACCAAGAATTCCTTCTGTCGATGAAATTGTCACACAGATTGAGTCACTTCTTGAAGTTCTACCTAAAGAGCAACTGTGGATAAACCCTGACTGTGGACTAAAAACGCGTAAATGGAAAGAGGTAAAACCATCACTAAAAAACATGGTTGAAGCAGTAAAAATAATAAGAGAGCGTCAAAATTAAACTTAAATTAGCTATAATTGCAAAAAACTTTTATAAAGGCAAATTATGGGATTAGCAATAGGCTTAGTCGGGCTTCCAAATGTAGGTAAATCAACAACTTTTAATGCACTAACAAAGGCACAAAATGCGGAGGCAGCTAACTATCCATTTTGTACGATAGAACCGAACAAGGCAGTTGTTCCGGTTCCGGACAAAAGGTTGCATGAACTTGCGAAAATTGTTAATCCTGAGAGAATCCAGTATTCGACTTTAGATTTTGTTGATATTGCAGGACTTGTCAAAGGTGCGAGTAAAGGAGAAGGACTTGGAAACAAGTTTCTCTCAAATATCCGTGAAACAGAAGTTATACTTCAAATCGTAAGATGTTTTGAAGATGAAAATATTGTACACAATGAAGGAAGCATCGACCCTTTGCGTGATGTTGAAATCATCGAAGGTGAGTTGATTTTAGCTGACATTGAAGTTCTTGTAAACAGAATTGAGCGACTCAAAAAGCAGGCAAAAGCTGATAAATCAGCAAAAGCTGTTTTAGAAATGGCCGAAGAGCTTTTAGAGTTTTTAGGAGATGGCAACTTAGCGCGTAATTTTGAAAAATCTGACTCTGACGAATATAGACAATTAAACAACGAAGTAAGATTTTTAACAGACAAAGAGATTATGTATGGTGCAAATACTGATGAAGACGGTCTTTTAGAAGACAATGAATATGTCAAAGTACTTCGTGAACATGCCCAAAAAAATAATTGTGAGCTTATAAAACTTTGTGCCAAAATCGAAGAAGAGCTTATAGGGCTTGAAGATGATGAAGCACAAGAATTTTTAACAGATTTGGGTGTTGAAGAATCAGGACTAGAACAAATCATACACAAAGGTTTTGATAAATTAGGTCTTATGAGCTATTTTACAGCCGGTGTCAAAGAAGTTCGTTCTTGGACAATTCACAAAGGCTCAACTGCACCAAAAGCGGCAGCCGTCATTCATAATGACTTTGAAAAAGGTTTCATTCGTGCTGAAGTTATTGCCTATGAAGATTTCATTACCTGTGGTGGAGAAGCCAAAGCCAAAGAAGCAGGAAAAATGAGACTAGAAGGTAAAGAATACATCGTTCAAAACGGTGATATTATGCATTTTAGATTTAATGTTTAATGTAATAAGTTAAGCAATTTTCTGGAACCGGTACTTCAGTGCCGGCTGTTGCAATACTCTTGCCACTCTCAGCCCGGACTAAAGTCCGCGTTCCAAAAAATACATTTTAAAGCTTTATTGAGCTATTTATTTACACGAGGAGTCTATATGAAATTTGTAGAAACTCTTTTTTAACATGTAAAGAGCAAATCTTTACATGTTAAGTGAAATTTACTATTTATTTTGTAGCAAATTTATAGTCTAAACCAACCCAGATTTTTTGGACATCATTAGTATATCCAGTTACTGTTCCTTTTGAATAATCAGCATATTTCAAAAGACCTGTTAAGTTATTGACACCAGGAATTTTGTTTGTATATACTGCATCAAATTCTGAACCAAGATCATCAGATGTACCAGTACTTGTAGCCATAACTTTGTCAGCTGTAAATGTATGATATACAGCAAGTAGTTTTCCAAATCCTTTCGCTTTATATCCTAAACGCACATTAAAATCTTTTAAACCACCTGTTGGAGTTGTTAAAAATTTATCAGCCCAACCATTAAATTTGTGACCTGTTGCCAATGGAGTACCAAATGCTGTTTTACCATCAGTTCCAGTTGTACCACTTAAGAATTCATAGTTAACACCAGCTAAAATACCGTTTACATTTGCACCTAAATCTAAGTTATAGTAGTATGCGTCTGCTTTTCCATTACTATTATGAATTTCCATAGTAGAATCTTTTTGCAGAGCATATTCAGCACGATAATTTAGTTTTGCTATGTTTGCATTTACCTTACCAGTTAATGCTAAACCATAAGTGTCATGTATGCCAGCTATCATATAATCATAAGCCGTTACTTTTAATTCTGGCATTACTGTATATGCAGCATGTAAAAGTACAGTATTTGTATCGTAAGTATTTTCACCAAGTGGACTATTATCTGGTAAAGGTTTACTTCCAACTCCTTGTAATCCATAAACCCACGCAGCCAGTACTGAAAGATTTTTGATAGAGTTATTTGCAACAAATACAGAGTCATACGAACGCTCTAATTGTCTCCAACCAACTGTACCTATAAATCTTTGATTATCAAGATTTACTTGACCACGACCTGCATGTAAAGTTGTCTTATCAATTGCATAATTAATTTCAGCATTTGAAATCATAGCTTTTTGTGGATCAAGGACAACAGCATAATTGTTTCCGCTTCCATCTTTATATGTTTTGCCATCCAACGCATTATATTCATGTGAACCTAAGTTATTTACAGAAATAACACCAACTGTTGCAGATAGTCCATCAACACCTAGCAAACCTGCAGTAACAGCTAATTTTGTTCTTACAGTATATGCATTTGCATTTGCGTTTGTAGTACCATCATCAACATTCTCATAACGAGGACGAATCTCACCTTTTAGTTTCATATTATCTAAAATATTAATCCCATCTGCACTCGCACTTACACTTAATCCGCCTATCACTAATGGCAGTGCTGCCATTGAAAGTAACAATTTTCTCATTTCTCTTCCTTTTTTTAAATTCATCTAAATTATAACTTATATAACTTATGTAATTCTTGATTTATATCAAGTTTTTAGTTTTCTTTCTCTTTTTTTTCAACAATGGGTGTAATCGTCTCACCTCGCTCTTCTTCTATCTTTGCACGATGCTCTGCCATTATGACTCTTATTTCATCCACCACGAACGGAGGTACATTCTCATCTTTGAGCCATTTGACTTCATCAATATGTCCACCGTAATCATCACCAAGCTTTTCAATGTTTTTTTCAAACTCATTCATATCAAAACAAATTTCACTGCGTTCGTCTGTTTCATCTTTGAGTTCTATAAACCATTTTTCATTGTCATCTAGTTTAATTGTAGCTGTAAAAACAACTGCCATTATCTTACTCCTTCGGGATTATCCAAACTTTTTGCAAAGTCTTGAAGTTCATTATCTCTTTTCTTTAAATCACCATGATAAACAACTCTTTCAAGCTCAACATTTTCATTTTTCAATAAGTTAGGCACTGCATCTGATTCATTAATGACTTTAATATTTGCATCCAATTCATCTTCAGAATATGCCATTTGCATATCTGCGGCAATAACATGAGGAATTGCTTCTATCACTTTTAGTTTCCCAAGCTCTTCACTCACATCTTTACCTTCTATAGTAATTATGACACGCCCTTTTTCATCATGCAAGTGATAATCACACACTTCACAATCTTTTAAACTTTGCACAACTTCATCTAAAAATTTTGGTACTGTTTGGACTACTATACTTGATACATTCATATTATTTTTTCCTTAATTTTATTTTATAAAGTGCAACTACAATTTAACTGTAAATTACTTTTCTTACTCTTTCGTTCTTTTCATTTCTCATTTTATCATATAATCTTTGATATTTTAGCTTTGTTTCATACGATATCGGTGTTCTTAGTGATTTATACTCAACTAATTCACCATTTTTATATACCCCTGAGACTAAAGCTTCAACCCAGTAAAAACCTTTGTCTTTGCGAATGTTTTTCACAATACCTTTCCATTGTTTCTGTGATTTTATTGTACTCCATAAGTCTTCAAATGTAGCACATGGCATATCAGGATGCCGTACGATACTATGAGGTTCTCCAATGATTTCAGATTGAGAGTATCCACTGATCTCACAAAAAGTTTCATTTGCATAAGTAATTTTCCCTGATAAATCTGTTCTTGAGATTATCAATTCGTCCTCAGGAACTTCTGTCTCTATTAAAAATTCACTCTCACTAAATTCCATCATTACACACTCCTTTAACTTCATAATATCCAATATTTTTTGAATTGTCATAAACAAAAAAATCTTTTTCATTCATAAAATAAATACCATTTACCACTGCTTTGCTCGATTGGTATGTAGCTATTGCTGTTCTTGTTTTTGTACAAAAAAGCGTCACATCATTTTTTAAATCACTACTATATGCACCAATTTTACCGCTCGGACTTAGTCCTACACCATAAACAAAAAAACTAGATGCCTTATAGTATCCACTTTTTGTTTTTACATTATAAACTGCTGCGCGCCTATCCTGCCCACCAGTTAAGACCGTATTGCCTCTATATGCAATACTAAATAGGTTGTCCACATTTTGCCCTGTAAGTGTTTCTACTTTTGCACCATCTTTGGTTGACAATATATGCACATCACCACTTTCATCTGCAATTGCCACTTGTGTTCTATTGTTATTTAAAGCAAAACTTGAAAATTTGGACATAGAAGCCTGTGTAACCCAATTTTTCTTTTTTGTTTTAATATTGTAAGAGATAATGTCATTACTAATCAATCCTAGTAAAATAGTATCTTTATCAATAAATTTTGCTTTTATGATATTGAGCTTATTGTCCTGAGAAATAACTTGCACGAGTTTATTATTTTTAAAAAGGCTTATTCTGCTATAACCGCCATTATCCTGTGAAAGTATAAGCAGTGTATCTCCTAACATATCAAGTGAAAATATTTTGGAGTTGATTTCATCTCCCATAAAATCTTTTATTTTGTCAAGTTGAATAGTTTTAAATTCTTTTTTATTTCTTGTATTAAATAGTTCAATACTTCCTTTATCTGTAGCAGCATAAAGTGTTGTATCTACATGTATAATATCAGTCACTAAACCTGATGAAACTTTATAAATATACTCAGGTTTTAATAATTTTTGTCCATACAAACTTGTGAAAAACACAAGAAATAAAAATATATATTTCATACTAACTTACCTTTAAAATATCAATGGCATCTACGGGACAACGCCCTATACAAAAACCACAATTTGTACACTTATCATTTATTTCAGGCATAAACATTGCCTTAAAATCTATAGCATTTTCATAACAAGGATCTTTACAAGAAAAACACATCACACCCTGCCAACTTATACATTTGTTTTTATTTATTACAATACTTGCATTTACTAAAGATTTATTTTCAACTAAAAGAACATCACTTGGACAAGCTATAGCACATTCGTCACAGTATGTACAACCTCTCTTTGAAAAATCTAATTGAGGTGTTTTATCCTCACCAATTATAATTATTTGCTCTTGACACAAAGAAGCACACTGCGCTTCACAATTTTGACACTCTGTAGCAAAAGCATCTTCATCTATATAGTATGGAGGTCTAATAATGACCTTCTCTTCTTTTTTCTCTCTTGCCAACTCAGATACAGAGGAGGAAAGAAAGCTAAATAGCTCTCTTCTTTCCATCTCTTATTTAGCATCAACTGTATCTATATGTTTCATCCATTTAGACTGATTCCAAGATGATTTACTAGCACCATTTGGAGAATCAAATATTGGTTTAAATGTACTTTCATCAACCAATTTATTTGTAGATTGCGGTGCATGGCATTGTGTACAATTATATCTACCAGCATACAAATGTCTTTCACCTTTATTTACTTTAATAGAAACATTTGATAATGTTTCTGATGAAGTATTTTTGATTACTTTACCATTTTTAAATAACTCAGTACCAACCACTTCTGTTTTTGGTCTAAAATCCGTAAAGTGAGAAATTGGAATTGGTGTTGCACCCATTGAGACTGCGACATCAGGCATATGACAACTTAGACAAGCATTATTATTTTTTGTAATAGGAATTAATCCTTCTACACTATGCGGAATCATCGGCGGTGCATCTTGAAATGCTCTTTTAAATTTCTTTGCAGTTCCTGGTGCAGCTGAATGATATGAGACAGAAGGAAGACCAACTTCATCTTTTAAAAGATCCACATCTTTAATATATCCGCGTCCCATAGCATTTGTTGCAGCCGTCGGCTTGACTACAGTTTTTTGAGCTTTAGCACTTGTATTAGTATTAGCGCCATTACAACCTACTAACAGTAAGCTAGCTGCTGCTAAACCTATCGTAATTTTTGTTAAAATTTTCATTTTACTCTCCCATCTTTTTATTTTGAATAAAATCTCTTATTGAGAATCTTAGAGCATCATCATCACATACCTCAATACATCGTGCACAATTTGTGCATTCACCCGAGAGTACAGGAAGTGATTCTTTTCCTATCATATGAAGTACTTGTTTTTCTGGACAAACAATTTTACACTTCATACAAAGTGTACAGTTTTCTTCCAAATGGTGTACTCTGATAAAACTAAACTTACTTAATAGTGAATAAAATCCACCAAGAGGACAAATATGTCCACACCAACCATTTTTTAAAACAAACAAGTCAAAAAGAAATATCATCGCAATGGCAGCCCATCCAAATCCCATACCAAAAACTATGCCACGATGTAACATAGAAATTGGTGATATAAATTCAAAAGCCGCTATGCCCATAAAAGCTGAAACAACTAAACTTATTCCTAAAACCCAATATCTTACATTTCTGCTTATTGGTTGTTTTTGTAATTGTCCTCTATCTATGTCAAACACTCTTCGTAAATAGTTTGCAGCGTCTGTGACCATATTGATGGGACATACCCAAGAACAAAATGCTCTCCCTCCTATAAAGAAGTAAAAAAGCACTACAACGCCAACACCTATGAGTAAATCACTTGCAACAATTGCACCAGCTACTACCATTTGTAGCACAGCATAAGGGTCACTCATTGGAATCACTCCAAAAAGTTCAGATGAGCTCAAATTTCCTTCTAAGATTTTCCATCCCCAAGCATTTGCACCGAAGAATAAAATTAACATTCCAATTTGTACAAATCTTCTTAAGATAAGGTATCTGTAGTTATTCCAAATCTTACTCATCTAGCAAACCTTCCAAGCCTCTGTTAAGTTTGTCAACAGCTTTTCTTTTACTTATCTTAGTTGTTGTATGAATTGCATGGGCATCTTTGAGCCTTGCTTCATCTTTTTTATCCCAACCTTTAATATAATGACTGCCTGCTTTACCCATAGCCACCTCACGAGGTAATATAAATATAGCAGGTTTTTCAGTAACACAGGCATGTTCACACATTCCACATCCTGTACATGCATCTGCATGCACAACAGGTTTTAAAAACGCATGCTTACCAGTTCTTTCATTCTTGTCATATTCTATTGTTATAGCTTTTCCTAAAATAGGACACGCTCTATAACAAGCATCACACTGAATTCCCCAAAAAGCAATACAGCTATTTTCATCAATAACCGCAAGACCCATCTCAGCAGTGTTAATATCCAACTGACCTTTCACAGTTACACTTGACTCATCAAGTGCACCACTTGGACAAACCGGAACACACGGAATATCTTCACACATATAACAAGCTATATCCCTTGGTGTAAAAAACGGTGTTCCTATTGGCTTATGATCACCTGGTTGTGCAAGTTTAAGAGTATCATAAGGACACGCTTCCACACACAAACCACATTTGATACAAGTCTTTAAAAAGTCACTCTCATTAATAGCTGCTGGTGGACGCAAAACAAGTGGTGAAGCCTTCGCTTCATCTAAGTATGCACTCCATACAAAGCCACCTATTACAGCATAACCAGCACCTCTTGCCATATTTAAAAGAAATTTTCTTCTATCACCAAGAGGTTTCTTTGCTTTTAAATGGTTACTCAAAATAACACTTCCTTCTCTCTAAAATTATGCTTTATAAATTTTAACAGCACATTTTTTGTAATCTGTCTGTTTTGACATAGGGCATGTTTGATCCAATGTAACTTTATTTATAAAAACACGCTCATCAAACCAAGGAACAAATACTAATGGTTTTGGTGGTCTATTTCTACCACGAGTCTCAACACGAGCTCTTACTTTCCCACGACGAGATTCAACCCAACAGAGTCCACCATCTTTAAGTCCTCTCTCTTTTGCCGCATCTGGATTCATATAAACAAGTGCTTCTGGTACTGCACGATACAGCTCAGGTACACGCATAGTCATAGTTCCAGAGTGCCAGTGCTCAAGTACACGCCCCGTACATAACCATAAATCATACTCTGCATCCGGCATTTCTGGTGGATCCATATATGGACGAGCAAAGATTTTTGCTTTATCTTTTAACGACTTTTTCTTTTTATCTGTTACACCTGTCAAGTTACCAAATGGCAATGCTTTTGCAAGTGGACCATAAAAAGCATACTGACTGCCTCTCCCATTTTCAGTTGCATGTTTGAGTGCATATGGATCAAAATCAACATTAAATCTCCATGCAGTCTCTTTTCCATTTACAACTGGCCATCTAAGTCCACGAACTTTCTGATATGTAACAAAATCTGCCAAGTCATGACCATGACCACGACCAAATGAAGCATACTCTTCCCAAAGATATTGGTGAATCATAAAACCATAGCCTTTGAAGACTTTGCCATCAGTGCCTACAACATTTCTGGCATCACCGATACATTCTGAATTATCATATCCCTGTTGTGGAAACTGATCGAGTGCCAATGGATACTTTTTCTTCGCTCTCTCATTTTCAAAAAGAATCTCATACATAGTAGTATCGCCACTATAGCCCATCTTGACAGCTTCACCTCTAACATCAGCAAGTTTTTTACCATTTCGTAGAGTATATGGACCCCATAAATCATCTACAGTAAAGCGTTTTGAAAGTTCAACCCATTGCCAAGTATCACTCATAGCATGACCTACTGGAAGAACTTGTTGTCTCCAATGTTGTGAACGACGCTCTGCATTGCCGTAAGCACCCCATTTTTCATAAATCATTGCCGATGGTAAAATAAGATCTGATACCATTGAAGATATACCAGGATAACCATCAGATGTTACGATGAAGTTATCCATCTCACGAGCAGCTTTTATCCAATGTTTTGCATTTGCAGAATCTTGATATGCATTACATACATTTACCCATGCAAATTTAACAACACCATCTTCAATGTCTCTATGAATTTTCATAATGTGTTGATTACCAACAGGATTTAATGTTCCCGCAGGAATTTGCCATTCTTTTTCTACCTTCGCTCTATGTTTAGGATTTTTAACCATCATATCAGCCGGTAAACGGTGAGCAAATGTACCAACTTCACGAGCAGTACCACAAGCAGAAGGCTGTCCAGTTAAGGAGTATGCTCCAGCACCTGGGCGAGATTGTTTGTTTACTAAAAAGTGAACATTATAAGCAAGCGTATTGTCCCATGTACCACGCGTATGTTGATTCATACCCATTGTCCAAAAACTTACAATTTTTCGACCATCTTCAACATATAAAGCTGCTAAATCTTGGAGCTTTTTCTTAAAGCTATCAAGTGATTCATCAGGGTCACCTTTACATAGTTCTGCCGTATATTCTAATGTATAAGGAGCTAAAGATTTTTTATAATCTTCAAAAGTAATCTCATGATGTTTTAAAGTACCAGGAGTATTGTGCATTACATCGCCCGCTTTGTAACCATATGGCTCTAAAGCAGGTCCTTCTAATTCTGAGACAATTTTTTGCATCTCTTTATTATATGTTTGCATCTCTTTTGCATCATATTTACCGGCACTTCCATCTTCTCGAACTGGCAGTAAAGATTTTTCACCAGCGCGTCTAAAACCATAACCAATATTTACAGGACCTGCTGCAAAGATAATGTTTTTCTTAATAAAATCCCAGTCAATTGCTTCTGGGTGATTGTAAACAATCTCTCGAGCCAAATAGTTCCACAATGCAAGATCCGTATTTGGTCTAAAAATGATATTGAAATCACCTAAATCACATGTTCTATGTGTATATGTTTGAATATTTACAATTTTAACATTATCTGGATCACTTAATTTTCTATCAGTTACACGAGACCACAGAATTGGGTGCATCTCTGCCATATTTGAGCCCCAAGTTACAATTGTATCTGTAAGTTCAATATCATCATAACAACCAGATGGTTCATCTATACCAAATGTTTGGTAAAAACCAACAACCGCAGATGCCATACAGTGACGAGCATTTGGATCAAATGCGTTTGATCTGAAACCACCTTTCATCATCTTTTGAGCAGCGTAACCTTCCATAATAGTGTATTGACCAGAAGCAAATACTGCTACACCCTCAGGACCCTTTTCTTTTAAAGCTTTTCTGATGTTTTTTTCCATTTCATCATAAGCTCTTTCCCAAGAAATCGGTGCAAATTTGCCATGTTTATCAAACTCACCTTTATCATTCATACGAAGTAAAGGTTCTGTAAGTCTGTCCGCTCCATACATAATCTTCGCATTAAAGTAACCTTTAATACAGTTAAGACCACGATTAACCGGTGCAGCAGGATCCCCTTTTACTGCAACAATTTTTCTATCTTTCCCATCTCCCGTAGTTGCGAGCATAATCCCACAACCGGTACCACAGAAACGACAAGCTGCCTTGTCCCATCTCCAACTTTTTTCAGCCTTTGTAGCTGCTGCTTCAAGTTCTGCTGGTACACTCATACCAATAGCTGCTGCTGCAGACGCTGCCGCTGAACTTTTAAGAAATTCTCTTCTTGAAAGTGACATATTTTCTCCTCACCATTTTTAAAAGTAGTTAAAACACTTTGCAATGTTCTCAAGATATTTACTAACATTTTAATAATAGCATCCAAAGATGTATACACTATTGATTTAAATCAATTATTTAAGAATAGTAAAAGATATGTATAAAAACGGGTATATTTGTAACATAAAAATAAAATATTATTTATTATTATATTTTGCTACTGTATTTCCAAACTTCACTTTATCATTTGCTTTTACTAAAAGTTCCAACATATTTTTTTGCGCTAAAATAACGATAGTAGAACCCATTTCAAAACAACCAAAATCATCACCTTTATCAAGGTATAAATTTGTAAACTCATACACTTGTTCATTGTTCAAATCTATATTTGTCTGTATATGTGGCTCAAAGCTTACTTTCATAACACCAACATTTAGGGCACTCACAAGTACTATATAGAACTTTTCACCTTTTTGTGTTTGACAAAGCAGTACAACTCTTTCGTTTTCTATAAAAAGGTTCAGACGCTTTTTTAATGAAGGAATATTGACAGGATAAAATTTTCCGGGAATATGCACAGCCTTAAGCACTTGAAGATTCATCGGAATGTGATAACGGTGATAATCTTTTGGAGAAAGATAAAAATTTATAAACTCTCCGTTATGTATATAAGCTTTTTCCTCTTGTGTAAAATTTTTTCCAAGAAAATCATCAGTTTTGTAGCGCATACCTTTAATTTGAAGGGCATAATCATCAATAAGCGTGCCACATTCCGTAATAAAAGAATCACAAGGTGAAATAAAGTCTTCTGCATCAAGAGAAAATTTCCTAGGTTCTTTTAATGTTCTTGTAAAAAGTGCATTTAAACTTTTGTAAGTACTTGGGGCGTGAAATTCATTCATATCAAGCCCCATTAGTTTTACATAAGAATAATTTACTATTTTTTGAAACCAATGTGGAAATTCTTTACTTGCAAATTTTCCAAATATTTGCGATATTGCAGATGTAATGTGCTTTTTATTCATTAATTTTCCTTTTTGCAATTTCTTCCATTAAAACCGTGGCATATGAACCCTTAGGCAGTGTAAAATTCATTTCATATTGTGCTTCTTGCTTGTTGAAACGCCCTTCTATTTCTGTAGGAAATACCCAAGCATAGCGTCTTGCACCATCCGCATTTATTTCATCATCATAATCTTTTTCAATGTCACCTGCAATCTCTGTGGCATGACGCACTTTTTTCCCGCATAAAAGTCCTGTAGGAGAAATATTATGCTCATTAAATCTTTTTAAATCTTCTTCATCGCCTTCAAAATCAAAAAGTCTTCCATGAGGATAGTGTTCCATCACATCCCCACTGATAAGCTTAAAGGGATGTTTTTGTTTTTTCATCTTTTTGACTTCTTCATTTGGCATATTTAATAAACTTTCAATCTCTTCAACCTTAAAATTGTTCACAAGCGTATTTATTTCAAGTCTTCTTGAGAGCCAAAGATTAAACAAATGACTCTGATAGGCATTTATTAGGAGTTTTTTTACTCTTGGATTTCGTTCTTTAGCTTCACCTTTTGCTAGCTTTTCTCCAAGAATATGATTGTCCCCGTCATTTCCGAATCTTTGATAACCAAAGAAGTTCGGCATACCAAATTTTTCTATATTTTTCAGTGCTTCATCAATTTTCACAGCGCTCGTAGGATTCACTTTCTTTATTTTAATATAAAAACGATTGCCTCTTAAATGCCCTATTTTTATTTTATTATTATGGTATGTTTTTGAAATTATTTTAATACCATCAAAATTAAAACCTTCTAAAGCCTCTTCATACTTTTTATGTACAGATATATATTGCAGAGTCATTGCATGTTTATCTTTCAGTCCAGCGTAGCCTATTTCTCTATTTTTAATACCTAAATAACGCGCAATTTGACCTACCATTTCATTCGTAGAAAGGTTTTTCTTTCTTACTTGTAAGACAAGATGTTCGCCTTCACCGGAAAATTCATATAATGGTATCTCCTCCACGACAAAATCACGAGGCGACTGTTTAAAATGAAAATCAATACTTGTATGTGCAAGTGAATAAAATCTATCCATATTTTTACTATTCCTTAAAAATGATGTGCTTTACATCTATTTGTATATTTATTTCTTACAGCTTTTGCAAAAATTGTAAGTTTTGTTCTGCTTTGTTTGGCATGCATCAGTAGTTTTTTTGCATCTCTAGCATCAAAAGCAACCAACATTTCATATTCTTCACCACTACATGTAACATATTTGGGCATCTTTTTAATAAAATGGACACCTACTCTATTGAAAGATGTCATTTTATCTAAATCACTATATAGACCATCTGATATATCCATACCAGCTTTTAAAATTCGTATACTTTTACTGATAAATTTATCTCTTAATTGTATATGGACAAATTTTGATTTTTTATGAATTTTTCCTAAATTTTGCAATTTTTTTAAATCTTTTGCCGAACTGCCAAGTGTACCAGTATAAGCAAAAAGATAATTTTGTCTTACTTTTGAACGCAACAACGGTTTTTTTGTCTCTGATACAATCGTTACTGTTATATCTAGTTTAGTGTTACTAATTGTATCACCGCCTATAATTTCAATATCATATTGCTTAGCAACTGACTGAAAACCATTTGCTAGTGCCTGCATATTGTTTTTCGTCATATTTTTTGGCATAGCAACACCCAGCAGTGCATATTTTGGCTTTGCATTCATAGCTATAGCATCTGAAATATTTACAAGCATCGCCTTTCGTGCAATCTCATAATAGCTCATCCAATTACGCTTAAAATGTATATTTTCAAAAAATGCGTCTTTAGAATAAACCATATTGCCAACTAATGCACCATCATCGCCAATGTATTTACTGTTAAATTGTGATATAAAATAATTTTCTAAATTCAATGAAACTTCTTTTTATTAAGCATATATTAATTACTACCGATATAGAATAATAAGTTATTATAACATTATTAGGAAAAACATACCATGAAATACTCCATCAAAAGAATTTTTGAGCATCTTAAGATTTATTTACTTTTTATCTTTTTTGTGGCTTTTTTAGCCATTTTACTAACATTTGAACAGCAACTTTCTTTTGATAAATTAAATAATTTGAACCAGCAAAAAAAGATTATTCAAACGCTCTCAAAACTCGATAAGCGAGATATTGAGTTAGCTTTAATACAATTTAATGGAAAAAGTACACAACTTCACCAAGAAATTAATAAATTAAGAATGTTGTATAAATATAATTTGACAGGGAAATTTATACTCAGGAACGAACACGAATATTTAAATGATTTAAATAAATTATCAACTTTAACAGATAAATTTAATCAAGCAGCTCATGCTTATTATATAGAATCAAAGAATCCAAAGCTTGAAAAACAGGCAAAAGAAAATTTGGATAAATCATTGACGATAATTACGCAGTTTATAGACAATATGTTATTAAAAAGTATTTCTTATAATCAGCAAAAATTCAATATTGTAAAAGTACTCGTTATTATTATTTTCTTTCTTATACTTTTTGCAACCTATTGGTACAGAAAAATGCTTACTGCTATTTACAAAGATATTGAGTATTTATTCCAAGTTGAAAAAAATAAAACAGGTTACGAAATATTTTCTCTTGAAGCCGATGCTATTGCACTTAGAATGAATAGAAAGGCTGTTATTCATGATAACCCTACAATGTTAGACCCTGTTACAAAGATAAACAATTATAAAGGACTTTTAAATTCATATGCAAGTAAAAAGGGGCTTAAAGACAGTAACTTTACAGCGGTAACAATACTCGAAATTGATAACTTTTCAAAATCTAAAAGAGCTTTTACACAAGAAGTGACACAGGCTATACTGAAAAAAGTTGCTTATACAATCTCTTTACATGAACAACCAATAGATGTCATCGCAAGAACTGATTATAATCAATTTACGGTGATTCTTTCACGATCTACAAAAGAGCAATTATTTAAAGATATGGAAATTATGCGAGAAAGTATTGCCGAATTAAAATTCAATGCACCTGATAATGGTCCTATACTTATAACTGTAACGGGAGGTTTTGTTATTAAACCAAATAATACTTCTTTAGATGAAGCAATTAAACAAGCTAAAGAAATTTTAGAGTATGCAAAAACAACAGGAAAAAATAAAATTCTTCAACTAAGAGACTTAGCACAAAAAGACATGTAAGATAAGTCTATATGCCTCAAATAGTAACAAATGCAAAGTTAATTAAAACAAATACTACATTTAACCTTTCCTAAGGCTATTCACGCTACAATCAGCATTATTTTAGTTCTTTATTGAAGGATGGGTTAATGAGTATTCCTATTTATACTTACGATGCGGTTATAGTTGGTGCAGGTCTTGCAGGATGTGCAGCGGCTAGAGAATTGCAAAATTCGGGAAAAAAAGTTGCTGTTATTACAAAGCTACATCCCCTTAGAAGTCACTCCGGTGCAGCTCAAGGTGGAATTAATGCGGCATTTAGTGATGAGGATAGTGTCGAATTGCATGAATTTGATACAGTAAAAGGATCTGACTATTTAGCAGATCAAGATGCTGTTGAATTTATGTGCAAAAATGCACCTGAAACAATTAGGTGGGCTGAGAGAATGGGTGCTGCTTTTAGTAGAAAACCTGACGGAAAAATTGCACAGCGTCCATTTGGAGGGCAATCTTCTCCTCGTGCATGTTTTGCAAAAGACAGAACCGGTTTAACACTTTTACAAACTGTGTATGAGCAGGCACATCGCGTCGGTGTCAAATTTTGGGACGAATGGTATGCTGCTGACATCATCTACAAAGATGGAAAAGTATCGGGTATAGTGGCATTTAACATTCGTGATATGCAAATGGCAATTTTTAATGCAAAAACAGTGATGTTTGCTACTGGCGGATATGCTCGTGCATACAAGATTAATTCAAATGCTCATGCAAATACGGGGGATGGTCTTTCTATCGTAGCAAGACATGGTCTTCCTCTTGAAGATATGGAATTTGTTCAATTTCACCCATCAGGACTTTCAGGAAATGGTGTTTTAATCTCTGAAGCTGCTCGTGGTGAAGGTGGTCGTCTTTTTAACTCTAAGGGCGAACGATTTATGGAAAAATATGCACCAAATGCGCTTGAACTTGCTTCTCGTGATGTTGTTGCGCGTGCAATTTTAAATGAAATTAGAGAAGGTCGTGGTGTCGGACCAAGAAAAGATGCTGTTTTTCTTGATGTAACACATTTAGGAAAAGAGCTTATTATGAATAAGCTTCCTGAACTTCGTGAACTTGCTATTACCTTTTTAGGTTTGGACATGATTAAAGAACCTATTTTAATTTCTGCTACTGCACACTACTCTATGGGTGGTATTCCGGTAGATATTGATGGACATGCACGCAAAAACAATGAAGAATTTATAGAAGGTTTTTATGCAGCCGGAGAATGTTCTTGTGTATCTGTACATGGGGCAAATCGCCTTGGTGCAAACTCTGTCCTTGAAGCATTATTATTTGGTCGCTTCGTTGGTAAAACAATGGTCAAAGATGTGGATAGTATTGAATTACGCAAAGCAACTCAAGATGATGCAGAAACGGCACTTAAGGAAATCGATTTTTTGTTAAATAGTAATGGAGATGAAAAAGTTCCTGTTTTAAGAGAAGAATTACAACAATGTATGACTGCTAATGCCGGTGCATTTAGAAGTAAAGACACTTTACAAATTGCGATTGACACAGTCAAAGAACTCCGTAAAAGATTTAAACATATTCGTATTCAAGATAAATCAAAAGTATTTAATACAGAACTTCAAGAAGCTTTAGAATTTGGTCATATGCTTGACTATTCTTTATTTATTGTAGAGAGTGCAATTGCCAGAGAAGAGAGTCGTGGTGCACACTATAGGGAAGATTTTGACAAACGAGATGATGAAAACTTTTTGAAACATACTATGGCATATATGGATGGAAATGGAAAGATTTCACTTGATTATATGGATGTTGTTCTTGGAAAACATGAACTAAGAGAAAGAAATTACTAAGGATAACTTATGAGTACACAACATAAAATTACTACACAAAAAGTAAACTTCAAGGTATTTCGTTTTAATGCTGACAAAGATTACCTTCCATACTATGAAAATTATGATATGGAAGTAACTTCTGAAGAAGTTGTACTAGATATATTAAACAGAATAAAATGGGATCATGATGGAAGTTTTTCATATAGAAGATCTTGTCGTCACGGTATATGCGGTGCGTGTGCTATAAAAGTAAACGGTCGCTCAACACTTGCTTGTAAAGAAAGCATGAATGATATGGTAGATCTTTTTGGGAGCGAACTTGTTATAGAACCACTGAGTAAAAAAAGAGCTGTCAAAGACATGATAATAGACAAAGCTGATTTCTGGGAAAAACATGATGCTGTAACACCTTATCTTGTAGCTGATATTGATGAAAATCCAGAATCTGAAAACCTCATATCTCCAGAAGATGCCGATACGCTTGATGAAGCAGACTTATGTATTCAATGTGGTGCTTGTCACTATGCTTGTCCTGCAGTTGAAATCAATGAAGACTTCTTTGGTCCTGCTGCTTTTGCTTCAGCATATCGTTTTTCTGCTGATATTCGTGATAATTCAGTATCAAGACTTAAAGATGTTAATGAAGAAAAACAAGGTGTTTGGGACTGCGTAAAATGTTTTGAATGTGCTGAAGCATGTCCAAAAGAAATTAATCCAATTGGAAAAATCACAAAACTGCATCAAATGGCATTCCAAGAAGGTATTGCTAAAAATAATGTTGCTGTTCGTCATGCTGTCGGTTTTAAAAAATCAATTGCGAAAAATGGTGTCCTTGATGAAGGCGGACTTGTTCTGTATTCTGAAGGACCGGCAATTGTGAAACATTTACCTGTTGCATTTAGAATGTTTACAAAAGGTAAAATCGTTCCACCATGGGGCATAACAAAATCCCAAAATCTTGATGAGATTCAAAAACTTGTAAAATCTTCATCAACTGCAAAGTTCTAGGAGTGTAGCTAAAAGCTACTTTTTTACTAATAGTAAAAAACTTTAGTGATTGAACATTTATTGGAATTTGTTCAATAAATGTGAGAATTTAAGGAAATATAAATGGAAAAATTAAGATATGCACTTTTTACAGGATGTACAGCGAAACAAAGTACTCCTGAGCAAATGATGTCCACAATGGCAGTTGCTGATAAACTAGGAATTGAGCTTGTAGAACTCACAGAAGCTTCATGTTGTGGAGCATCTCATTTGCAAGATTATGATGACTTTTTATCTCTTGTTTTAAATGCAAGAAATATAGCTTATGCTGAAAAACACGGTCTTACTATGGTTACCATCTGTAATACATGTCAACTCAACACTGCAATGACAAAACATAGACTAGATAACGATGAAAAATTAAAAGCAAAAGTCAATGAAAAACTTGCAGAAGTTGGACTAGAGTACAAAGGAACTTCTTTAGTAACTCACTTTTTATATGCGATTATTGATGATTTTGGTCTTGATAAACTTAAAGAGATGGTAGTAACACCTCTAAGCCAATTTAATATTGCGCCGTTTTATGGATGTCATAATATTCGTCCATCAGAACTTCAAAATGAAACACATAATTCTAAAGAAAACCCATATAACCCATCTTCACTTGATGATTTAATCATTGCTTGTGGTGGAGCAACTGTTGATTATGAAGAAAAAAATAAATGTTGTGGTTTTCATGTTGAGCTTCAAGCACCTCATACTGCAGCGGTTCTCACAGGAAATGCAATTGCTGGTGCGATGGATGGAAATGCCGATTGGATGGTAACACCATGTCCACTTTGTCATCTCAAACTTGATACACAAACAGCACATGCGAGTGAAGCCATAGGACGAGAAGTTGAACTTCCTGTACTTCATATGCAACAAATGGTAGGTCTCGCACTTGGATGTAGCCCTGCTGAACTTGGATTAAAACATCACTTGTCAAAAGTAGACTTCGTTTAATTTATATGTCAAATGTCATAGAAATAATATCATGGAATGTCAATGGAATACGCGCTGTAGCCAACAAAGAAGCCCTTAAATGGATAGATGAAAGAGATACTGACATTTTATGTCTGCAAGAGATAAAAGCTCAAAAAGAGCAAATTCCAAATAACCTTTTTGAAAAAGAGTTTAGCGAAGTTATTGTTAACTCGGGAGAAAGAAAAGGATATAGCGGAACAGCAACATATAGCGTATTGCAAAGTAACTTCACCTCTACATGTAACGATATAGATACAAAACATGAGGGACGGATTATAGAAACATGCTATGGCGATATTGTACTTTTTAATGTCTATTTCCCAAATGGACAAAAAGATGAAGAACGCCTTGCTTATAAAATGAAGTTCTATGATGATTTTTTAGCATATTGCGAAAAACTTAAAAACGAAGGCAAAAGTATCATTATTTGTGGTGATGTCAATACAGCACACCGTGAAATTGATTTAAAAAACCCAAAAGCCAATGCAAAAACCTCAGGCTTTTTACCAATTGAGAGAGAATGGATAGACAAATTTTTAGACCATGGATATATTGATACATTTAGATATGTTCATGGAGATAAAGTAGATGCATACAGCTGGTGGTCTTATCGTGCAAATGCACGAGTAAAAAATGTCGGCTGGAGAATTGACTATTTTTTCATCTCTGAAGATTTGGCAGAAAATCTTGAAGATGCCTTTATTTTAGACTATATAGAAGGTTCCGACCACTGTCCTGTTGGCATTA
>Ga0256840_1001753_pt1 | contig 19914 bp, 14 predicted proteins | sample 355202metaG_FD_185969 | JGI IMG/M metagenome (GOLD analysis project Ga0256840, IMG submission 185969) | Hydrothermal vent microbial communities from Mid Atlantic Ridge, Atlantic Ocean - 355-202 | ecosystem: Environmental > Aquatic > Marine > Hydrothermal vents | place: Atlantic Ocean: Mid...
TCGGATGCAAAATATACTTTTTTTCTACTATTCAATGATTATTAAATTTGTTTGGCCGCAAAAATACAAATTCTATTACAATTTTCGCTTATACTTTTTACAGATAATCTTTTAACTTAACTGTTCTCTGTATTAAGCACTCATTTGCAGTACATTTTTTGTTTTTGAGCGTTCGTTTTTTCGATAAACATACACAATACCGTATTTTTGGCAGTAATTGCGTTTTGTTTGAGCTTCAAATTTACCGAAATGTTCTTCTACTTCATTCCAAATTTCAAGTATTAAACGATCTGATTCGGTTCGTAGTTTTGCAACTTTTTCATGAGCGCGAGCCGAGTTTTCTTTTAATATTTTTTGATGATGATAAGCATCTAAAAAACGCTCAAAATGAAGTTTCACCATAGCTATTTTAGGGTTTAGCAATGGTGTACCTCCTTGCCGCGTTCTAATTTCTTCACCTTCAATTATTTTTTTACCTACGGCAATTATTTCTTCTTCGCTTGCCAGTGAGGGAACTTTTTTGTCTTTTAGCTTTAAACCATACAAAGGTCTGATTTTTTCAGGAAGCTCTTCGCGTAAAATTGCCAGATTCAGTACTTGAATAAAATGCGAAATATACATTTGTGCTTTTTTGGCAAGTTTTAAAAATTCTTTGTTATTATTCGCTTGAACTTTTAGAGCAATTCGTTGCTCTTTTACGGCTGCTTCAAAAGCAGGAAAAAAAGATTTCAAGCGCACATATAACGATTGTGAATAAGCCAATTCAAACGGATGTATATTTTTTCCGTTTTCAAGAGCCGATTTCATGGCTCTGATACGTGCTGAATCTGTATTTGGTAACCTTCTATATGGCATATTGTAATGTTTTATTTAAATTTTGCAAAAACAATGCCATGACTAAACACGGAAATATTTGCCTGCATAAACTGTTACAAAAAGTTTTAAATATGACTATAAAATTAAAAATATTTACAAATATAGCTAACTTTATGTAAAAATTAATAGAGTTTTGTTTGTTTTTGTTTATCTGCTTAAACTTTTTAAGGATTTTTCAGGATATTTTATTTACTTTGTTTTATCTAAATTTTTGTGTTTTATAAAAATTAATGCTTGTGAGATCAGAAAGAGGAGAGATACAAAAAAAGAAAAATTTTTATCTTTTAATTATTTTAATAGTAAGTATTTCCGTTGCCGTAATTGTTTATTATGTTGCAGCAAGCAAAGTACGTAACCGTATTGTTGATGAATATATTAAAACAAAAACAAACAACCTAAGCGAAGAGTTTACGGGACAAATGCAAAGCTTTGAAAACACAATCCATTTGTTTTCAAAATGGGGGCAAAACGGTTTAATAAACTTAGATGATACGGCAAGTTTTGAACGTGCTTTTATTCCTATTTTAAGTGATGTGGAAAGTATTTACGGAATTACCATAATTGAAAACACCGGTAACGAATATGAAATCATTAAAAAAGATAGTCTGTTTTTAAGCAATTTTTATTTCCCTCGAAAAAAATTGAGCTTAAAAAAATATATTGACCGTCAAGGAAATGTCATCAGAAATCAAAAGGTAAATCAAAACAAATCAGTTTCTGAAAAATACTGGCTTAAAAAAAGCAAAGTTGATAGCGATTTTATATGGCAGGGACCTTATGTATCAAAACTTTTTAATGAAGAGGTAGTTAGTATTTCATCATCGTGGATAAATAAAGATTCTACAGTAGTGCATATTGCCATTCATGTTTTACTAAAAGATATTTTCAGAACTTTTGCCAAGGTTGATTTATCGGATGATGAATACATTTTTTTATTGAATGATTATGGTGATATTTATGATATACCCGGAATTAATAATTTTACCGACAGGGAATATGCAAGTTATTCATCGCTGAATCCTTATTACCGGATAAAACTGCCCGAAGTAGCAAAAGCTGTTGAAATGTGGTTGAATAATCAAAAAGATACTATAAATACGGTAGCATTTAAAATTAAACACAATAATTATTGGGCAAAGTTTAAATTCTTAAACAAACAGAAACCTTATTATTTAATGGGAATTGTTGTTTCCGGTAAATCAATTAATTCAAAAATCGGTAAAAATAATATTCAGATACTATTGCTGAGTACCGTAATTTTACTTTTGGGTGCTTTATTTATGGTTTTGGTTATTATCCGTTCTAACAGGCGCTTGCGCGAATTACAAAAAACCGAAATACGTAAAAATTTTATTAAAGGAGATATTAAAAAATTAGCAAGCTTACCCGAAGGTAAAACCCTTGAGTTTAAATCGACCATTCGTTACAATCTTCGTACAGAAAAAAATGATAAGGCAATTGAATTTGCTTGGCTCAAAGGTATTGCTGCTTTTTTAAATGCCGAAGGAGGTGTATTACTTATTGGCGTAAATGATGAAGGAGCGTTTACGGGGATTGAAAAAGACGGTTTTGAAAATGAAGATAAAGCACTTTTGCATATAAAAAACTTAATTAGTAAAAACATAGGGGTTGAATTTATGAAATTTATTACTATGTTTACTACAGAAATTGAGGAGAAAACGATTATTGCACTGGTATGTAAACAGTCAAATAAACCCGCTTATATTAAAAATGGGGGCGAAGAACAATTTTATGTACGCGTAGGACCCTCGAGTACAAAGCTTACACTCACTCAAACCGTTGAACATATTTTTACGCATGGATATAAACGTATAGTAACAATGAACTAAAACATATAATTATGAAACGCACAACTTTAATCTTGATTTTTTTATTACCTGCTTTTTTGTTAATTGCTCAAAAAGACTTAACAAAAGCAAATTTAATTCCAAAACCTTTAAAAATTACCCCAACTGAGGATGTTTTTAAATTAACAAACAAAACCGTAATTTATCTGAAATCTGACTTGCCTGAAATTAAAAAATTAGGGAAATATTTATCCGAATTGTTAAAACCGGCAACAGGCTTTCCGTTTAAAGTAAAAAAAACAACTAATTTAGATACGGGAAATGCAATTTATCTGGTAATTAGAGACAAAGCTGAACTTGGAGCGGAAGGCTATCACCTGAAAATCAGTAAGGATAAGCTGATTATTTGTGCCAATAAACCTGCCGGTATTTTCAGAGCTATTCAAACATTACGCCAGTTATTACCCGCTGAAATTGAATCGAAGAAGATAGAAAAAGCAAAATGGGAAATTCCTGGAGGTATGATTGAAGACAAACCGGAGTATGAGTACCGTGGAGCTATGTTGGATGTTTCAAGACATTTTTTTAGTGTTGAAGATGTTAAGCGTTATATCGATTTAATTGCCGCATATAAAATGAATATTTTGCATTTGCACCTTAGCGATGATCAAGGTTGGCGAATTGAAATAAAATCATGGCCCAACTTAACAAAAATTGGTGGAAGTACTCAAGTTGGCGGCGGTAAAGGCGGTTTTTATACGCAAAAACAGTATAAAGATATTGTTCAGTATGCTCAGGAACGATACATTACCGTAATTCCCGAAATAGATATGCCCGGACATACCAATGCTGCGCTGGCTTCCTATCCTGAATTAAATCCTGATAATAAAGCCAAAAAATTATACACAGGAACAAAAGTAGGATTTAGCACATTAATGACCGATAAAGAAATTACCTACCAATTTATTGATGATGTAATTCGAGAAATTGCTGCCATTACCCCCGGGAAATATATCCATATCGGAGGTGATGAATCCCATTCTACTGAAAAAGACGATTATATTGTATTTATCAATAGAGTACAAAAAATAGTTAAAAAATACAACAAAACCATGATTGGTTGGGCAGATATAGCAGCAGCAGATATTGAAAAAGATGTAATTGCACAGTTCTGGCAGCAAATACCTGATAATGCGATAAAAGCCGTAAACAAAGGTGTGAGAATTATTATGTCGCCTGCAACCCGTATTTATATGGACATGCAGTACGATTCATTGTGTCCCTTAGGTTTACACTGGGCGGGTTATGTTGAGGTGGATAAAGCTTATGATTGGAATCCGGCTACTTATGTTCAAGGTATTTCAAAAGAGAATATTATCGGTTTGGAAGCTCCGCTTTGGACAGAAACCATATTAGATATGGATGATATTGAGTATATGGTTTTTCCGCGTTTGTCCGGTTATGCCGAATTGGGATGGTCAAATTTAGACAATCAATCTTGGGAAGAATACCGAGCACGTCTTAAAACATTTGCCAAACGTTTTAAAATTATGGAAATAAATTACTATAAATCGCCAAAAGTTTGGTAATTTTATTCTTAAATTTATACCAAAACATCCGGGTATAAAATTTGTTTTCTTAACTCTAAGCTAAACTAATTAATTATGAATATATCGGAATATAAATTAAAAGCAAACGATGGTACTCAAATACATGTTTATGAATGGTTGCCCGATGAGCCTTCGGAGGTAAAAGCCTGTTTGCAAATTGCCCACGGTATGGCAGAACATGCTCAAAGATATGATGATTTTGCCGGCTTTTTGAACAAATCCGGTATTGCTGTTTTTGCAAACGACCATCGCGGACACGGAAAAACAGCCGGCAGTATAGAAAATTTGGGTTATTTTGCTGATGAAAACGGTTTCCAAAAAGTAGTGGACGATATGCATGTGCTTACCGTTAAAATACGTTCCGAATTTCCGGATAAGCCGGTTTTTTTGCTCGGACACAGTATGGGTTCATTTCTTTCACGTTATTATGCTATTAAAGATGCTTCAAAAATTAAGGGTTTAATTCTTTCCGGTACTGCAGGCGACCCTGGGATGTTAGGTAAAGTAGGAAAGATCTTAAGTAGTTTAATTGCTTCGATTTATGGTAAAAAAAGTCAAACACCTTTAATGACCACACTTTCTTTTGGAGCATACAATAAACAGTTTAAACCCAACCGTACAGAGTTTGACTGGCTTAGTCGTGATAATGAACAAGTGGATAAATATATTAAGGACCCGTATTGCGGAACTGTTTTTACAGCAGGTTTTTATAAAGATTTATTGGAAGGTTTACTTTTTGTGAATCAGTTTCAGGAAATACAAAAAATGCCAAACGATTTACCGGTATATTTAATTTCGGGAGATAAAGACCCTGTAAGTGAAAACGGAAAAGGAGTGAAAGAAGTTTATGAAAAAATGAAAAAAGCAGGTTTAAAGGATGTAGAAATGAAGCTTTATCCGGATGCACGTCATGAAATATTAAACGAAATAAATAAAGACAAAGTTTATAATGATGTGTTAGCTTGGATAAATCAAAGAGTATCTACTTAGTTTATTATAAAACCAAAATAAACATTAAAAACAGTTAATAAAATTAATCCGGCAAGAAAAACATTACTCCAAAAAACTTTTTTCATTGAAATTAAGTAATTTGAAATAAACAAAGATACAGGAATGGCAATTAAGTGTACCATTTCAATTGAGGCACTTGTTAAAATAATTAGCAGTAAGCCAACTATAAAAATAGAAAAAAGAAGTTTAAGATTGTTACGGATATCTATTTTTAAATTGTTAAAGTATTTAAATAAAGAAAGAATTGATAGTGTGAAAAGAGTTATAATATAAAGGCGTGTAATTTTCTCACTTAAATCGATGCTAAAAAAATCATTAAATTTTAGCTTCAAAATAAATTTTTGTCCAAAACCGGAAAAAGATATATCGTTTATATAAAAATAAGAAAAAACAAAATACCATATTACAGCTACTCCCAAAATAGAAAGTATCATTTCTCTAATTTTAGGACCACGTACAATGATTAAATTAATCCATAATATTACTACTAGATATAGGTAATTAAAATAAAACAATGATGCTATCGCTATTAAAACAGAGGCATTAAAATAGTTTGATAGTGCATGGTCTTTTCCGCTCGCCTTTTTAATAATCATCCAAGCACTAAGAAATAATATATTTGCAAAAAGTATTGCACTTATATTCAAACTATTTATTGTGTTTGTGATGATTAATAAATAAATAAGCATTGGGAGGTAGGAACGTTTTCCCAGTAAGTTATAATGATTACTTATTACGATAAAAAATAAGGCTTCGAAAAGAATTAGAAAAAATGCTAAGGTTTTATTTAATGCGGGAGCATCTATATTGTTAAAAAAAATAATTACCCACTTATAAATGGAATGTTCTTCTGTTCCGGTATCAATTCCTGCACCGGACATAATAAAATATTTTAACAGCAAAGCAGTTGTTAAAAAAATAATTAACAATAAATTAGTTAGTTGGTAGCTTTTTAGCAGTTTAAACATTATTTAAAAAAAAAGGTTTAATAAGTCAATACAGCTTATTTACAAATCAAATCCAATATCTTTCCGATAATTTTTTCCTTGAAATTGAATTTCTTCTGCTTTTTCATACGATTTATTTAAAGCATCTTTAATATTATTACCATAGGCACTAACGGCAATTACGCGTCCGCCATTTGTAAGAATTTTATTATTAACAATTTTTGTGCCTGCATGAAAAATTAAAACATCCGTGCTTTCAGAAATACCGTTAATTTCTTTTTCTTTTTCATAAGCGCCCGGATAACCTTGTGAAACCAGCATGACCGTACTTACAGTGCGTTCGTCAATTTCTATACTTTTTCCCGATAGTTTATTTTCAGCTGTTGCAACTAATAATTTAAGTAAATCTGATTTTATTCGTGGCATTACAACCTCTGTTTCCGGATCGCCCATGCGTACATTATATTCAATAACATAAGGTGTTCCGTTTTTATTCATTAAACCAAAGAAAATAAAACCTTTGAAATCAATTTTTTCTTTTTGGATACCTTCAATGGTGGGTTTAATTACTTTTTCTTCTACGCGCTGCATAAATTTTTTATCGGCAAAGGGTACCGGTGAAATTGCCCCCATACCTCCGGTATTTGGTCCTGTGTCGCCTTCACCTATGCGTTTATAGTCTTTTGCTTCGGGTAAGAGCAGATAATCTATGCCATCGGTTAAAACAAATACCGAAAGTTCAATGCCGTCAAGAAACTCTTCTATTACTACCTTATTACTTGCAGTACCAAACTTCCCTTCAAGCATTTCTTTAAGTTGTGTTTTAGCTTTATCTATATCGTTTTCAATAATTACACCTTTTCCGGCAGCCAAACCATCGGCTTTAAGCACATAAGGCGCTTTTAAACTTTCTAAAAAGGTGTATCCGGCTTCATAATTTGCTAATGTAAAACTTTTGTATTGGGCAGTAGGAATATTATATTTTGCCATAAAATCCTTAGCAAATTCTTTGCTACCTTCTAACAAAGCTCCGTTTTTTGATGGTCCTATTAACTTTACATTTGCAAGTTCTATATCATTTTTAAAAAAATCTCGTATTCCTTTTACTAAAGGAACTTCGGGTCCCACAATAATCAAAGCGATATTGTTCTTAAGAACAAAACTTTTAATTGCATCAAAATCATCAACATTTATTGCCACATTTGTTCCTAATTGTCCGGTGCCGGCATTTCCCGGAGCAATAAATAATTTAGTTAATAAAGGACTTTGTTTAATTTTCCAAGAAATCGCGTGCTCTCTTCCTCCCGAACCTAAAACCAATACATTCATATTTATATTTTTTTAAAATTGCCCTGATTTTTGTGTGTAAAATTAGTGTGCAATTTAGAATAATAAAAATTTAATTTGGTTCTCTAAAAAAGAATTTTATTAGATATTAAGCTCTTTTTAGATTTATTTAATTAAATTTAACCTGATTTAATTAAATCTAAATCGAACGATTATCTACTTCAATAAGTAACAATCTATTGAGTTCAAAAGATTTAGAAAAGAAGGCTCAAATACCAAAGGGTATTCTTACTTTTTTTTCTAAACTTTTTAATCTTAATATCTTGGTACTTCTTTTTGTTCATAATCGCTCAATTTAGCATAGAATGAAACTATTTGGAAGTATTGTTAGTCTATGCATTAGCTTAATATGTAGGATGAAAAAAATGGTTTCAAATTATATTTGTCAAGTATTATTGTGTTTAGGTTTAGGTATTTATGACTATTAAAAAACGATATATATTCTTTCTTTTCCTAATTTGTCAAGTAACGGCTTTTGCTCAGTATGCGGATTTAATCCGTCCTAAAACTTCTTTTTTAGAAGACGAGAAGGGAAAATACAGTATTCAAAAAATCGTATCTCCTGAAATTTCAAAAAAATTTGAACCTTCTAAAACTGAAATACCTTCATTTGCATTTACCAAGTCGGTAATTTGGTGTAAAATTGAACTACCCAAAAATAGCTCAGAAGATTTATATCTTGATGTTCGCCCCCGAATTTTAAATACTATCGTGTTTTATACTGTGTATAAAGATGGTCATATAGACAGTATTTTAAGCGGTACTTTGCATAATGTTCCGGAAGGAGCGTTGGGTGGTGAATTTTTATTTCGTTTAGTGCCTAACGCAAGTGTTTACTATTTAAAAATAAAAACTAATACCCGGTTATTTGTTAATTTAAGTTTATTAACAAAAGACCAAATTATTACCCAAAGAAATAATTTTACCATTAATGGAATATATGCCGGAATTTTATTAATGATTTTTATTTATAATTTATTTCTTTTTTTTAGTTCTTCTGATAAAACTTATTTCTATTATTTGCTACACCTTTCGGCTACTTTTGTAAACTTTCTGTATTTGTCAGGAATTGGAAATAAATATATATGGACAAATCATCTTTGGGTAAATCATTATTTTATTACAATAATGAGTTTTGGATTTATATTTTCGAGTTTATTTACAATTAAATTTTTAGATACAAAACACCATTCCAAACCTTTACATTTTGGAATGCTCTTGTCAATAGGTCTTTTATTAATAATTGGGCTTGTTGATTTATCCGGTTATCATTTGTTTGCAGTTCAACTGTTAAATATTATAGGATTTTTAATCATATTTTTCACTATTTATGTTTCCGTTGTTATTCTTAGGGGAGGATATAAACCTGCGGGTATCTTTTTATCAGCATGGATATTTTATTTTGTTGGTACATCCATACAGGTTTTACAAGGGCTTGATATTTTCCCAACTACTATTATCAGCTCCAATGGGATGCTAATTGGTTCTGTATTTGAAATTACACTTCTCTCTTTATCAATAGGTTATAAAATTGACTTTTTAAAAGAACAAATGCGTATAGCAGCAATTAATGAGCAAAAAGCATTATCTGAAAAAGAACAACTGATGAAAGAAGAAAGTAAAAAGCTTGAATTATTAGCCGAAGAACAATCAAAATTAATACTGGAGAAAAATAATCACTTAAAAAAGCAGTATGAAGATATTTTGGAGAAAAATAAAAGAATAAAAAAACAAAATGAGATATTAAAACAAGTTCATCATCAATTTGAAACAAAGAATAAAATTATTGAAGAACAGCATGAAAAGTTGATTTATCATAAAAATAATTTGGAAGAAATTATTTCAGAACGCACATTAGAACTACAAAAGGCAGTTGAAAAAGCCAGAGAAGCCGATGAGGTAAAAACTGCTTTTTTGCGAAATGTTTCACACGAAATACGCACCCCAATGAATGCAATTGCAGGTTTTGCCGGTTTGCTTTTAAATATCGACCCCGAAGACCATAGAAATGCTTATTATAAAGAAATAATTTTTAATAATACCGAAAGCTTATTGGGTTTAATTGACAATATTATAGACCTTTCAAATATTCAAACAGGAAGCTTAAAATTAAAAAAAGTGAAATTTCGTTTAAAAAATATGTTTAATGCATTAAATGAAGTTTTTATAAAAAAAATTAAAGAACAGAACAAGTTTTTTGTATCCTTAAAAGTCAGTATGCCTGAAAATGATGATTTAATAGTTAATATGGATTACAATCGTCTTTGGCAGGTACTATACCACTTGTTAGATAACGCCGTTAAATATACCGATACCGGATTTATTGATTTTGGATATAAAAAAAACGATAAATCTCAACTGAAGATTATAGTAAAAGATAGTGGAAAAGGTATTTCCAGCACTGATATTGAAGCTGTATTTGAAGAATTTAGAAAAACCAATAAAGATATTAACCGGCTTTATTCAGGTACCGGATTAGGTTTATCATTAGTTAAAGGCTTAGTAAAAATTATGAATGGCACAATTACTGTGAGAAGTTTAACACAAGAAGAAGCCAAAGATAAAAACCCCGGAACTACTTTTATCCTTTTATTTGAAGAAGTTTTTGTAAAATAGAATATGTATAAAGATAAGATTAAAATACTTTTATTTATAATTTTGTGTATAGAAAGCTTTTCTTATGCTCAAAACAAGTATAAAATACTTGCATTACCCGATACTGTTTATAATGCGCCGCAAATAGCACAATTTATTGATGGTCAAACACTTAATTTGGATTTATTAAGGTCTGATTTATTTGCTAATATTAGTGATGAATTAACAAAAGCAACTTTACGAAATGACAGTTTAGAAATGATGCTTGCCCATTATTATTTGGCCAGATTATATGCTCTAGACGGTAATTTTAACGAATCTTTAAAAAACTATCAAAAAGCCTTAAGTGTTTTAACTATAGAAAAATTCCCTGAGTTGGAAGGAGTTTTTTACAGCAGAATTGGTATCTCCTTTGAAAATATGTTTGATTATGATAATGCACTGGCTTATTTTAATAAATCTTTAAAAATTAGAGAAAAAATTAGGGATACTGTTGGAATTATTAATGTTCATAATTTTATTGGCAGGGTTTATAAAAAATTGGGAAAATATGATTTAGCTTTCGAGTGTTTTACTAATGCCCTAAATGAAATATCCGATTCTTCAAAATTAGAGCTCAAAGCGTTTACTTATATAAATTTGGGGCTGATATTTAGCGAAACCGGTGATTATGCCTATGCCGAGAAATACTTAAGAGATGCATTACAGATTAGAAAAAATTTAAATAATGAAAAATATGTTGCGCATACTTATTTTCGTTTAGCCGGTCTTTTTTCAAAAAAAGAAGATTTTGATAAAGCTATTGAATACAGTTTGAAAGCAATGTCTATTTACGATAAAAATAATGTAAAAAGACAATTACCTGCCGTATATAATTTTTTGGGTTTTTGCTATTTGAAAAAAAATGAAGCAGAGAAAGCTTTTAGCTTTCTAAATAATGCCAAAAAACTAGCGTTGCAACACAATGCAAAAGTTGTTTTAGCTCGTAATGCTTTAAATTTTGGTGAATTTTATGTTCTACAAAATGATTATGAAACAGCTATATTGTTTTTTAAAGAGGCAATAAATAGAGCTCAAGAATTAAAGCAAAACAGTTTACTTGCAGAAGCAAACAAAAAAATTGCAAAAGCATATTTTGAAACAAATCTATTTAAAGAAGCTTATTTAGCAAAAGAACAGTATGAATATTTGCATAACAATATGTTTAATGCCGGTTTTGCTAAAAAAGTTGCCGATTTTGCAAACATGGAAAAACTGGAAAAATTGAGCCTTATTTATGAGTTTAGACAAAAAGAAAAAGAAATTAAGCAAGCTGCTGAAATACATCGCGAAATATTGCTAAGGAATATTTTTATTGCGGTAAGTTTGTTTTTTATACTTTTTGCTTTGTTACTTTTTTATCAAATAAAGCAAAAATCTAAAATTAATAATGACCTGAAAACTTCTAAAGAACTGGTTGAAAAAAAACAAAGCCAAATAGTAAAACAACGTGATGTTTTAATAAAACAAAAAAAAGAACTTACTGAAACTCTAAATAATGTAATATTATTAAAAAAAGCTATTGAACAAAGCTCAAGCACTATTGTGATTACCGATGCAGAGGGTAATATTGAATACGTAAACCCAAAATTTGTTGAAACTACCGGATATACTTTTGATGAAGTAAAAGGAGAAAACCCCAGAATACTAAGCTCCGGTGAAAAAAGTGATGCGTTTTATAAAGAAATGTGGGCTGATATATTATCGGGTAAAGAGTGGCGTGGAGAATTTGTTAATAAACGCAAAAACGGAAAAACATTTACCGAATATGCATCCATATCTGCGGTCAAGGATGACACCGGACAAATTATACATTTTGTTGCTGTAAAAGACGATGTTACCGAACAGCAAAAAATCTTATCTGAATTAGAAAAGCTAACCGCCGTACAAACTAAAGTTTTTTCAATTATAGGACATGATTTAAGAAGCCCTTTAGGCTCGGTAAAATCAATTTTGGAGTTTTTAATTGAAAAAGAATACGTTCAAGAAAATGCGGAGCTTTCTAAAATCTTGGGTATGATTCTAAAAAGTATTGTGTCCATTAGCTTTTTGTCTGAAAATTTATTGAACTGGGGTGCAAATTGGCTAAAAGACAACGACCCGCTTCAAAAAGAGTTTATTATCAACGAATTGGTAGATGAAAACCTTAGTGTTTTACAAAGTGCTGCTGATGGAAAAAATATTAAATTAAGTGCTGAACTTAGTCCTGAAATTCGTGTTTATGCCGACCCTGAGATGATTAGTATCGTAATTCGTAACTTGATAGCAAATGCGATAAAATTTACACCCCAAGGAGGAGAAGTTACTGTCTTCGGACAAAAAATAGCGGACAACAAAGTGGAAATTTCCGTTAAAGATACCGGACTTGGTATAAAAAAGGAGATAATTCCCTTATTACTCGATGAATACAATTTATACACAACCCCCGGTACCGAAAGTGAAAAGGGTTCCGGTTTAGGACTTTCAATATGTGTACAATTTATAAAGCGAAACAGCGGAACATTTGATATTGAAAGTGTTGAAGGCAGGGGTTCTGTATTCAAATTTACTTTACCTGCCCGTTCCGGTAAAAAACTCAGGGCTTCCAACTCCAAACTCGAATCAACTCAGGAAACGACTTAGCTTTAAATACCGATTTGTTTTGCAAAATGCGTAAACATTCCTGAATGCCTTCCGTAATACTCGGGTGCGGATGAACTACGCGCATTACATCGTTTAAACTATTACCTTGATTTATAAGATGTGCAATGGAAACAATAAATGCCGAGGCTTGCGGTCCTGCAGCACGCATTCCCAATATTTTTTCTTCTTTATCATCGCTTACAATAATTTTTACAAAACCATTGGTGTTTCGCATGGCAATAGCCCTACTTACCAACTCATTTGAATAATAAGCTGCTTTATAAGCAATTCCTGCCTTTTGTGCTTGTTTTTCATTCATTCCTACAGCTGCCACTTCGGGTTTAAAAAACATGAGTGTGGACATATTTGAATAATCCAAAGGATAAGGATTTTTATGAATCATTGCTTTGGAAGCGTACCTGCCTTGAAGTTCTGCTACACTAACCAACTGAGCATAACCGGTAACATCGCCTGCAGCAAATATATTATCAATTTCTTTTTCGCTTTTCAGTAAACAATTAGCTTCAATTTCCAGAAAGCCGCGTTCGTTTGGTGTAATTCCAATATTTTCTAAACCTAAGTTTTCTGTATTTGGCACTCTTCCTATTGATATAAGGGCTGCATCCACTTCTAAAACTTTACTGTGCCCGGCAGCATAATCCAAAACTACCTCTAAATAGTCTTTGTGTTTTTTTATACTGCGTAAATTTGCTGTGTGGTGAATAATTACCCCGTTATTTTCCAAGTTTTTAGATACAAAATCACTTACATCATCGTCTTCAAATGGAATAACCCTGTGGGCACGGTCCAGTAAATGAACTTCGGTTTGTTTGAAATTTGAAAATATGGTGGCAAATTCCGTCCCGATAATTCCTGAACCAATGATAATTAAACGTTCAGGGAACTTTTTCATGTTTAAAATTCCGTCCGAATCAAAAATCCGCTCTTGATCTACTTCAATTCCCGGGTATTCACGTGGTTTTGAACCTGTTGCTATAACAAAATAGTCTGCCGATAAATTTTCTTTTTTGCCATCGGAAAGTAAAACTTCAATTTCTTTATTGTTTAAAAAGCGGGCTTGTCCAAATTTTATGCTTAGGCTGCCATTTTTACATTTTTGACTTGAAAATGTTTCAATTTGCGAAAGCATTTGTAATTGTTTGGTTTTGGCAGCGGCAATTGTACTTTTTCTTACTTTTTGAAAATCAACAATTAAGCCGGATGCTCTAAAACCACGATCAATAGATGCAGCTACCGAATAATCATGCGAAAGTTCCCAAAGTGTTTTTGAACTTAAAGCCCCGTTCATTACGCCGGTTCCTCCAAGCTCTTTTGCTTCAATTATGCATACGTTTTTTGAAAAATCAAGCGCTCTAACGGCTGCTGTATATCCGGCAGGCCCACTGCCTATTATTATTACATCAAAATGTTTCACTATATTTTTTGAATTTATTGATTTTTTTAACTTTATTTAACAGACTTCTATAGTATATGTACTAAATTGTTGCCTGTGAGATAAATACTCCTAATGTTGTAAATGAATTTTTATTAAAAAACAGAATTATCCTATTTTTGGCTGCTAAATTATATGATAAATAGCGTATATTTGTTTAATATCTTAAAAAATTATTTTAAAATTGATATTTATGGGCGTTTTATTAAAAATAATACTGATATCAGTATTGGTATATTATATATTCAAAACTGCTTTTCGTTTGTTTTTACCTTTTCTGGGAAGAAAATTTGAACAAGAATTTTATAAACGTACGCAAGCCCAAGAAAAGATAAAAAGAGAAGGTGAAGTAAGTATTCAAATAAAAAAAGATAAATCAAAAAAAATCGATAAAGATTTTGGCGAATATACTGATTTTGAAGAGGTTGATTAAAATCTAAAAACTTGTCCGAAAACAGGCGGATTGAGCGATTATGTACAAAAAGAAGTGTCAAGATGTTGAGAATAAAAAGTTTAGGAAAATTGAGACGCTAAAAAACGGATACAGATTTGCAGTAAATTTAGTAGAATAAAGTAAATATTGTAACTGGTTGCTGGTTACTGGTAGGCGGTAGTTTTCAAAATAGATATGTGTAGGTTTGAGAACATCTGTGGTAAAAATAAAAACATCGAAGATGTTTAAAATATCTGCGTTCACGTGTCCGCCCACTGGCGGATCTGTAAAAATCTGTGGATTACACATTTGCCGAAGGCAAACATAGTGCTCTTTGTGGTAAAAAATAAAAACATCGAAGATGTTTAAAACTTGTCCAACTACCGATGTAAACCTATTGAATATTTTTCCGGTAAAATAGTGGAAGAACCATCAAATTAGGTAAAATCTACTAATATTAGATATTGTCTAAAAAAATATCTATTTCACTTTAATAATTCAACTACGACTTTTTTAATTTCTTCACATCATAAATTAAAAAAGTCGTAGTCCGGTTTTATAAACCCCTTAATCAGGCTTAATCCATCTGTTCAAACTATCTAATATTTGTTTTTGTTCGTCTAATGTAAACGATTTTATACGTGTGCGATGTGAACCGCCTTTTTTAACCATCATTAAATCGTTTGTTTTACCCTTAATTAAACGTACTCCGGTTGAATACCAAGGGTCATTTCCGCCGTATATAAATACGAAATTTTTAGAATCGTTTTGTAACCATTTATTAATGCTACGCATTAACTTTTCATTAAAGGGTGCATTTTCATAGCCTTTAGGCATAGTGAATTTAAAACTTGGATTATGTGCATATTTAATTAAATCGCCAAAGGGCTTTGTATCATAGGTGTACATTCCAATTTCAGTAAGTCCCTGATAAAAAAACGGGCGAAAATAATTCACACTTTCATCCGAAAAAAACGAAATACAATCTACTTTATTCAAATGTTCCATTATTTTATCCGGCTCATCAATACGGGTGGGAATCTCATTGCAGGATACAAATTGCCATTGCCAAAATGCAAAGGAATATTCTAAAATACTGTATTCATAAGCCAAGTCTATACCCCCCAGTAAATTAAATGTATAGCCTTTCAGTTCTGCATTTTTTTTAAAAGCCGGCATTAATTTATCCCTGTTTGTTAAAAATATTTTTTGAAAAGCAAATATTTTATCTCTACATTCTTTAGTTCCTACATTTTTTAAAAAGTCATTTACGCGCGGGTCTTGTGCCGAAAAATTTAATGGAGCAACATAGGGCACCGATGCACTTACATCATTAGGGTAGTAGTATCGGTAAAAAATTGTGGTTTGCCCGCCTTTGCTAATTCCGGTACTTATCCACTTACCGTGATAAATAGTTTTTAAAAGCGCTACAATATGATGATAATCTGCCGAGGCTTGTTCAATATTCAAATAATTCCAATCATAATTATCCGGTTTTGAATCGCCAAAAAAACGATGTTCTACATATATTTGATTCGCATCTAAGAGTTTTGCCAATTCACTTATTCTGTTTTTATTGGCACTGTATCCGTTAATGGATAAAACCACCGGTTTGTTTACATCTAAATGCGATAGATATACTTTTTGTGTAAATTTTTCTCCTTCCGGATTATTATGGTCCAACGGTTGTTCAATCATTAATTGATACACTTGTTTATATTTTCCTTCTGCTTGTTCGGTACTGAACTCAACACCATTTAATTGGGCAAGTTTTTCAATTAGTTGCGTGTTCTCGTCAATCCGAGAAGTATTTTGACACGATTGATTTACTATTCCGCTAAAACTCAGAAATATAATAAAAATTAAAACTTCTTTTAGTATTTTCATAATTTTATAAATTTTGGCTTTTAATAGTGTACAAATGTAAATATCATAAAAGATTATGATGGATTTAAGACAGGACAAAATTATGTTTGTCAGCATAAATACAGCTCTATATTTGTCTATATGGCTTAAAATGAGTGTTTTATCAATTAATTATATAAAAAGATGCTTTTCTATTTTTTGCTTAAAATATTAGAACTATTTATAAATTTGTATAATTTTGCACATATGTTCAAAAAGATATTATGATTAAAATATTAAAAGATATTTATAACTTTTATTTAGAAGGTTTTAAAAATATGACCTTAGGTAAAAATCTTTGGTTAATTATCATAATAAAGTTGTTTATCATGTTTGCCATATTAAAATTGTTCTTTTTTCCGGATTTTTTAAAAACAAAATTTAAGACCGACGAAGAAAGAAGTGATTATGTGATTGAGCAGCTTACAAACCCTAAATAATTTAACAAATCAATGTAACACTTATGCAACAGATTGATTTTTCATTAGTTGATTGGTCCAGAGCACAATTTGCTTTAACGGCAATGTATCACTGGATTTTTGTTCCGTTAACCTTAGGATTAAGCTTTATCCTGGCGATAATGGAGAGTATCTACGTAAAAACAGGAAATCCTGAATGGAAAAAAATTACCAAATTTTGGATGAACCTGTTTGGAATTAACTTTGCCATTGGTGTGGCTACCGGAATTATTCTTGAATTTGAATTTGGAACAAACTGGTCAAATTATTCCTGGTTTGTTGGCGATATTTTCGGTGCTCCTTTGGCTATTGAAGGCATTATGGCATTTTTTATGGAATCTACATTTATAGCCATAATGTTCTTTGGCTGGAATAAGGTGAGTAAAAAAGCACACCTCACAGCTACATGGCTAACCGCTATCGGGTCTAATCTATCGGGTCTTTGGATTTTAGTAGCCAACTCTTGGATGCAAAATCCGGTGGGTATGGCATTCAATCCTGATACGGCACGTAATGAGATGCATAATTTTTCTGATGTACTGTTTAATCCGGTAGCTATGAATAAGTTTCTTCATACCATTACCTCGGGTTATTTGTTGGCAGCTATCTTTGTGGTAGGTGTGAGTTCTTGGTTTTTATTGAAAAAGCGCGAAGAGCAATTTGCCATGAAAAGTATTATTGTAGCCTCCTTATTTGGTATTTTAGCAGCAGTTTATACCATTTTTTCAGGCGATGAATCGGCTCGTGTGGTTGCCAAGCATCAACCCATGAAATTTGCAGCCATGGAAGCTTTGTACGACGGGCAACAAAATGCACCTTTGGTAGCCGTTGGTTTTTTCGGGAGTCCTAGTCCTGAACAGCCTAACCAACAGCAATTTGCTTTAAAATTTGAAATACCCAACATGCTCTCTTATTTAGCATTTTTAGATGCTAATGCCTTTGTTCCGGGTATCAGAGATTTAGTTCATGGGAATGAAGAACGTGGTATTATTTCCTATAAAGAAAAAATTGCCAAAGGTAAAGTAGCCATTGATGCATTAGCGGCTTATAAAAATGCAAAAAAAGCCAAAAATGAGCAAGAAGCAGCCGATGCCCTAAAAGTTTTTAAAGAGAACTTTAATTATTTTGGTTATGGATATTATTTTGGTAAAGATCCGCACATGTTGGTGCCTAATGTGAAAATTTCATTTTATGCTTTTCATACTATGGTCATTTTAGGCGGTTTCTTTTTAGTTTTACTTATCTATATTTATTTTCTTGCACGCAATAATAAACTGCAAGATAAACGGTGGTTGCTTTGGACTGCTCTTTGGACTATTCCGCTGGTTTATCTGGCTCAACAAGCCGGTTGGGTGGTTGCCGAAGTGGGTCGTCAGCCTTGGGTAATACAAGACCTGATGCCGAATATTGCGGCAGTATCGCAAATTGATACCTATTCGGTACAAATTACCTTCTTTTTGTTTTTGTTAGTTTTTACGGCACTTTTAATTGCCGAAATTAAAATCATGCTGACTACTGTTCGTAAAGGTCCTGAAATTACTGAAAATTCAACTAAAAAATAAAGGAGGAATTAATTATGTTTGAAAATTTATCATTTTTAAGTTTACAACAATATTGGTGGTTTTTAATTGCCGTATTGGGTGCTCTTTTGGTGTTCCTTCTTTTTGTTCAAGGCGGACAAACCTTAATCTATAAACTTGGGAAAACCGAAATAGAACGTACTATGCTGGTTAATTCACTGGGCAGAAAGTGGGAAATTACCTTTACTACGCTGGTTACATTCGGAGGTGCTTTTTTTGCATCCTTCCCGCTTTTTTATTCTACCAGTTTTGGAGGTGCTTATTGGGTTTGGATGGCTATTTTGTTTGCATTTATCCTACAGGCTGTCTCTTATGAATACCGGACTAAAGCCAATAACTTTCTCGGCACAAAAACATACGAAACTTTTTTGTTTATAAATGGTGCCGTAGGTAGTATTTTGTTGGGTGTTGCAGTGGCTACATTTTTTACCGGTTCGCAGTTTTCCGTTGATAAAATGAACCTTGTGGATTTAACAAGTGGCAATATGCCGATTATTTCAGCTTGGAAAAATCCTTGGCACGGCTTGGAAGCTGTTTGGACTACAAAAAACCTTGCCTTTATGCTGAATTTGGCGCTTGGTTTGGCGGTTTTCTTTTTGGCTCGTGTTTTAGCACTTTTATATTTTATGAATAATATTAATAATGAAGTAATTATACAACGTGCAAAAATATGTTTAAAGCGAAATGCAGTTATATTTTTGATTTTCTTTTTATTTTTTGTTATCCGTTTAATGTTTATTGATGGATTTGCTTACCATGCAGATACGAAAGAAGTATATATGCAAGCACATAAATATTTCAATAATCTTACTGAGATGCCTTTGGTTTTAATTATTTTCCTTACCGGAGTTGTGGGCGTGTTGTACGGTATTTTCATCAATCTGTTTAAAAACAGCAATAAAGGTATTTGGTTTTCCGGCGCAGGTACTATTTTAACCGTTTTGGCTTTGTTTTTCTTAGCAGGATATAATAATACTTCGTATTATCCTTCTACTTTTGATTTACAAAGTTCATTAACTATTGAAAACAGTTCATCAAGTCAATATACTTTGACGGTAATGAGTTATGTTTCTTTAATGATACCTTTTGTAGCCGCTTATATTTGGTGGGCTTGGAAATCAATGGATAAAGTTTCAATAAGCGAAACCGAAATGGAAGAGGATGATCATGCGTATTAATGATTGAAATTTGTCCGACTACCGGCGGATGAGCGAATGATTGAATGATTGA
>Ga0256840_1001754_pt1 | contig 19908 bp, 14 predicted proteins | sample 355202metaG_FD_185969 | JGI IMG/M metagenome (GOLD analysis project Ga0256840, IMG submission 185969) | Hydrothermal vent microbial communities from Mid Atlantic Ridge, Atlantic Ocean - 355-202 | ecosystem: Environmental > Aquatic > Marine > Hydrothermal vents | place: Atlantic Ocean: Mid...
CCCGGCAGGATAACTAAAAAGCGCATACCACGAACCAGCAGTGGCCGGGAAGAACCGATCTTGAAAAATTCTGTAAAAGTTCAGCAGCACGCCATCCGGAGTCTGCGCTTACCTGCACGCGCTCGCGGCTGGCCGCATAGCGGGCTATCGGAGTCTCGCTGCGCACGCTTATCTGCCGGCCAGCCACGATCACGTACAGCTGACGCACTGCTGAACTTTGATGGCGTCGCAAAAAGTCCGATCTACTGCGTTGTAGCGGGTACGGCCAATGCTCGACGTACTCCATGTACGCCTCCGCTTGGCCGACACCGCTACGCCTTGTATATCGAACTTTTATGCTTAGCCATCTCTAGAGTGTGATGGACTTTTTACGAGTCCATCCCACTTGACTTTCTACAAAAAAATACGTTAGATTTATAGCACTATCGAGAGCGTATCATAGCGGCCTTCTTCCTCGGCCAACAACAGGAAAATGCGCTATAGTGGCAAGGATCTCAGCGCGGACCCGCGCAACAGAAAAATCAGTTCAACTGTTGACGGACTCGCAGAAAAGTCCATCACGCTTCAGCAGCACACCATCTGGGAGGTTCGGCAAGCCTACACGAAACCAGTTCACGACGGTTTGCCGCTCGGATTTTCACCCTGTTCGTTTACCTGCCCACATCTGGCACACTGCTGAACTTTTACCCAATATCTCGATGATTCAAGGTAGTTGGCGATAGCGGTGAACTGTTACAAAATATTTGCCAAAGAAGCCTTAAAGCTGTCCTCCTCCGGAAAGACGTGATCTCAGGTTCTGCGGAGCATACGTTCCATATTTTGAAAGGTGAAAACCTGTTCCATCTGGCCAAGGACAATCCTTTCATTTTTTCAAAATCTGGAACATCTTCCCATCCTGCGGTTTCGATGGTCGCGGAACAAAAATTACTTTCCCGCCGATGGGTCATATGACTGACGGATTTCACAGTGCTGAAACCGCTCGCGGGTACCGTCGACAGAAATATAACGGCTGCTCTGATGACACTTGGATCCGGGGCGGCAAATCGTTCTGAGTTAGACACGGAGGAAGACATTATGGTTGAATCAGTTGTTGCCGGCGAGCAAGCCTTGGCTAAACTGATGAGCGGCAACCGTCGTTTTGCCGATGGTGCCAGCCGGCATCCCCACCAGGATCCGGACCGGCGGAGGGACCTCAACAGCGGCCAGACTCCATTTGCCGCGGTTCTGACCTGTGCCGACTCCAGGGTGCCTCCGGAGCTCATCTTCGACCAGGGCCTGGGCGACCTCTTTGTCGTCCGGGTGGCGGGCAATATCATAAACGAACAGTTGCTCGGCAGCCTGGAATATGCTGCAGCCCACCTTCATACCCCCCTGATAATGGTCCTGTCCCATTCCAACTGTGGAGCCATCGGTGCCGTAGCCGGCGGTGCCGACCTGGAAGGTCACATCACCAGTTTGGCCCCGGCCATTCAACCTGCGGTCGACAAGGCCAGATCCATGGAGGGTGACCTGACCGATAATGCGGCCCGGGAGGTCGCCCGCATGACCGCAGCCCTGCTCACCACGTCTGAGCCGATACTCGCTCACCTGGTCCAGGCCGGGAAGCTGGTCGTGACTGCGGCATTCTACAATCTCGACACAGGGACGGTCGACCTCCTCGAACCGCAGAAATAAATCCACTTTCTCTGCACCCCAGAAGAAATCCGGTCCCGGCTGGGCCCGTCCGTGCCTCTTGCCCTCTCCGGAACACTTTTGAACAATGAACCGGGTAATACCACAATGATCTATAAATTTTTTCCTTTCCTTCTCTGGTTCCGCGGCTACAAGCCCGGCGATTTCAAGGCTGACCTGGTGGCTGGCGTCACCGTCGCACTGGTCCTGATCCCCCAGTCCATGGCATATGCCCAGCTCGCCGGGTTGCCGGCCTACTACGGACTCTACGCGTCCTTTCTGCCGCCGATGGTGGCAGCCCTGTTCGGTTCCAGCCGCCAGTTGGCCACCGGTCCCGTAGCCGTGGTCTCGCTGATGTCGGCAGCCTCGCTTGAACCACTGGCCACGGCCGGTTCACCGGAATTCATCGCCTATTCCATCGTCCTTGCTCTGGTTGTGGGAATATTCCAGTTCTCTCTCGGGGTCCTCAAGCTCGGCATGGTGGTCAATTTCCTGTCCCACCCGGTGATCAACGGTTTCACTAATGCCGCAGCCATCATCATCGCCTCCTCCCAGTTCTCGAAATTTTTCGGAGTTTATGTCGACAAGGCGCCCCACCACTACGAAACCATGATACGGGTGGCCAAGGCCGCTATGGACTACACCCATTTCCCTACCCTGCTCTACGGGATTTCCGCTGTCCTGATCATGGTGGTACTGAAAAAGATCAATCCCAGGATTCCCAATGTCCTGGTGGCGGTAATGCTCACCACCCTGGTTTCGTATTTCACCGGCTATAAAAAGGACATACATGTCAGCGTCGCGGCCATCCAGGAACCCGGGATCGAGGAAAAAATCAGGAAGTTCAACCGGTATCTGCAGGAAATCAAGGAGCTTGGCCAAAAACGGGCTACCTTGGGGCTGCAAATTGACGAGCAGCTTCTCAAGGATGAAGCGCTGCACGGGGAAAAATCCATCGCAGTGCTCAAGCTCGAGAGCGAGATCAACATCCTCACCGCGAAGATGGCCGAGTTAAAGGCCCATGCACATGAAATCCGTGCCGATCTGCGGCAGATGAAGTTTGCTGCGGTCACAGATGGGAATGCCCATATTTTCTATCCCAAGGACGCCGTACCCCAAGGACTGAAAACCGACAGCGGCACATGGCGTATCTTTGTCAAGAGCATGCCTCTCAACCCCGATAAACTGAAGCTCATGGGCGGCGGCGCCGTCGTCGGGCGGATTCCGGAAGGCCTGCCGACCCTGACCATGCCGGAAATCAATGTCAAGTCTTTGCTCAAGCTCCTTCCCACCGCGATCATCATCTCCCTTCTCGGCTTCATGGAAGCCATTGCTATCGCCAAGGCCATGGCCGCAAAAACCGGCCAGCGCCTTGACCCCAACCAGGAACTCATAGGCCAGGGTCTGGCCAACATTGCCGGCTCAATCGGCTCCAGTTATTCGGTTTCCGGATCCTTCTCCCGCTCGGCCGTCAACCTGCAGGCTGGTGCCGTATCCGGAATCTCGTCAGTGGTCACCTCCATCGTGGTGGTCATCACCCTGCTCTTCCTGACCCCTCTGCTCTATCACCTGCCCCAGGCCGTCCTGGCCGCGGTGATCATGATGGCCGTCATCGGCCTGGTCAACACATCTGGCTTTATCCACGCCTGGAAGGCCCAATGGTACGACGGGGCGATTTCCATTATCACCTTTATCGTTACCCTGCTCTACGCCCCCCATCTCGACAAGGGCATCATGGTCGGGGTTATCCTGTCCATGGCCGTATTCCTCTACAAGTCAATGCGTCCGGTTGTGGCCGAACTCTCCATGTACGAGGACAAGGTCCTCAAGAGCGCCGAGCACTACCGTCTCAAGGGATGCCGCCACATAGCGGTGCTCAGGTTTGATGGCGCCCTCTTTTTTGCCAATGCCAGCTATCTGGACGAACAGGTGACCAAGTTCAGGACTGAAAAGCCAGACCTACGCTACATCCTGCTCGATGCCAAGGGAATCAACGACATGGATGCATCTGGCGAAGAAGCCCTGGCGCTTCTTGTCGAGCGTGTCCGCGCAGCCGGCCTCGGCTTTGCCATGTCGGGTGTCAAGGGCCAGATCATGGAGGTGATGGAACGTACCCATCTGCTCGACAAGATCGGCATGGAAAACCTCTACCCCGACACCGAATCGGCCGTACGGGATATCGTGCAGAAGGTTCACCATCATACTGACCTGCCCGAACAAGGCTGCTCCGACTGTCCTCTCACCCACTATGTCCCCAAGGAGATACGAGAGTGACAGCGAAGATGTAAGCAGTTCGTCGCCACAGGCAACGACCTTAACTCTCGCAATACAATGTAACAGTTCAACAATGCGCCGGATGTGAACAGGCAAGCGGGTGCTGCGAGACTCCGAGCGACAAGCCGCCGTGCCACAGTACTCCGTAAGGCATGCAGACCGTCCGCAGATGGTGCAATGCCGAACCGTTATACCCGTTCATCGTCTGTGTGCCCTGAAGCCATAGATTCCGGCTTCCTGACAGACCGTTTCTGTCCTGTATAAGGGGGGGGGGCACATCCCCGTTTCAGGACCTGCCGAAAGAGGAGAAAGATGGCAGAATACACAACGCGCATGCTTGGGGAGGTACAGACCATTGCCCTTGCCACCGATGGATCGAAATCCGTGGCAAGCGCTGAACAGGAGGCGTTTTTTCTCTGCAGGACCTGGAAGGCTCGCCTGGTCATCCTTACTGTCATCACCATCGATACGGAGCTGGCTACCTCGGTCCACGCAGAATCGGCAACCCTTCGCATGGAAATCAATGATCATGTCGAACATCTGAAAAAAGAAGCTGCAGACAAGGGCATCGACTGCAGGGTGGTCATCGAAGAAACCTACATCCCTGAAAATACTATTATCGAGCTGGCCCGCAAGCACCGGGCCGACATGATCGTGATGGGAAGGCATGAACGAGGCGCCCTCATGAAACTGTTGACAGGCAGCGTAACCTCAAAGGTTATCGGCCTCGGTTTTCCGAAGGTGATGGTGGTGCCATCCTCGTCGAGGATCAATGTCGAGAGAATCCTGCTGGCAACGGATGGATCCGAATTCAGTCGACTCGCTACCGCCGAGGCCCTCAACCTGGGAAAACACTGCTCCTGCCTTGAACAACTCTATCCCCTGGCGGTTGCGGCCGAAGACGGCGAGCTGAAAGAGGCACAGGACAGGGTCGATGCCGTCTGTGCAGAGGTAAAAAAAAGGGGACTACCCATCGAATGCATCCCCATCGCCACCGTTGGCAGCAGGCCGGCAGAGATCATCACGGATGCGGCCCGCCTGCACCAGGTCGGAATGATCATCATGGGCGGGCATGGCCGCGGTCTGACAAAGCTGCTCATGGGCCATGTGACGGAGAAGGTCATCAGCCAGGCCCACTGCGCTGTGCTGGTGATCGAAAAATAGACCGCTGCACTGAAATCGCTGGGGTCTGGGCCCCTGTACATGCCCGAACCGGACTCCAGCGTACCAGCTTACGCTATCTGCAACTCCTGAACATACACGAACTCTTACGTTCCATCGGCCCGGCTGGCTCCATAGGAATACTCCCGCTGGTACTCGTAGGCCCCGAAGAGCCTGGTGTCGAACACTGTTGCCCGGTAGGCGTTGAAGACCACGGCAACGATCTTGTCCCTGCCCACCAGGTCAAGGAGATCCTGGACATGTTCGCGGCGGCTGCCGCCCCAGCGGACAACCAGAATGATGCCGTCCACCTGTTTCGCCAGAATCAGGGTCTCCGAGGCCGCCTGCACGGGCGGGCTGTCAAAGATGATGATCCGGTCGTCATACCGGTCAGCGAACTCCCGGACCAGGCTGGTCATGGTCCGGGCGCCGACCAGTTCCGCCGGGTTGACCGGCGGCGGCCCGGCGGGCAGGAGGGAGAGCTTGCGGATGCCGCAATTGACGAACATCGGCCCCACATCCCGGCCGTCCCGCAGGTGATCCGCCAGCCCGTGCCTGTTGCCGAGACCGAAGAAGGCATGCAGGGTGGGTTTACGCAGGTCGCAGTCCACCAGCAGGCTGTAGGTGTCGAGCCCCTGGGCCAGGGAGATGCCAAGGTTGGCGCAGACAAAGCTCTTGCCCTCGCCCGGGGTGGCGCTCGTGACCAGCAGGGTCCTCGGTGTGTCGCCGCCCGGGGGATGGAGAATCCTGGTCCGCAGGTTGCGGAAACTCTCGGCCGCCCCCCCGGCCGTGGCAGTGGCCAGGAGCAGCCGTTCGTCCCAGGAACCGGCAGCCGGCGGCACAACGCTCTTTCCCGGTCCCCCATCCCGTGGCTGCTCATCGGCCGCAGATACCCCGGCAGCAGGGGCATGGTCCGGATTCCCGGTATCGTCCTTTTCCTCGGGCCGGTGCACGCCCGCCTTGTTCAGTGCCTTGCAGACCTTTCCCACACGTTCCTCCTCATGAGCCCTTTGGCCGGTATTTCGTAAAAGCACCGATGGTTCAATGCAGTTACCGATAGCGGTGGACTGTTACGGTATTCCGAAGCTGTTGCCGATGGCGAAGAGCTGATACATCCCACGACCATGGATCTCACAGAAAGCGATCATACAAACGGTGCAGTTGCTGCAGCCATTCGGGCGGCAGCAATGATCCAAGGGGCGAATACTCCCGCGTCCCCGGCAGGCCCTCCAGGAGAAGCAGCAGCGCGGCAATGAGCAGCAGGAGGGCAAGGCCCCGCCACAGCAGGGACCATCGTCCGCGCCTGCCGCCCGTGGCAACGGGCAGCGGGGTCTCCTCGCCGGGAAGATGGAGATCTTCGACGCACTCCCTGATCAGATCGACGCCGATCCTGGGCCGGTCATCGGCAAAACCGGTGAGCAGGGCATGATCGCAGACGATATTGATGAGGCGCGGTGTCCCCCTGCTGACCTTGTAGATCAGGGAAACAGCGTCGTCACTGAAGATATCCAGGTGCTGACCGCCGGCAGCGCGCAAACGGTAGCCGATGTACTGGGCGGTTTCCTCCCGGGTAAACCGCTGCAGGTGAAAACGGATGCCGATACGCTGCCTCAGGGGCAGCAGGCGTTCGTCCCGCAGCCGGTCGTTGAGCTCCGACTGACCGACAAGAAAGATGGAAAACACATCCTGGCCGCTGACATCCTGGTTGGAGAGCAGCCGCACCTCCTCCAGCAGTTCCACGGGCAGCATGTGCGCCTCGTCGATCACCAGGAGGACCCGCTCGTCCCGGTCGTGACATGCCTTGAGAAAGTCGGCAAAGGCAAGGAGAAAGAGGGCCTTGTTGCCCTCCCAGGGCAGTTTATACTGATGGGCGAGAAAGGAGAGAAACTCGTCGCGCGACAGGGTGGGGTTATTGAGCAGGCAGCAGTGGACCTCCATGTCCAGGGAGCGGACCAGGACCTGGAGGAGTGTTGTCTTGCCCGTACCGACATCGCCGGTCAGGACCAGGAATCCCTTTTTGGCGATCACGCCGTAGCGGAGGATGGCCAGGGCCTCCTGGTGTGTCTCGCTCATGAAGACCTGGTCCGGATTGGGAGTCAGGTCAAAGGGTTTGCTGGAAAGACCGTAGTACTTTCTATACATTGTTCCGTCGGTGGTCGTTGTCGGCCGGGGACGTCTGTGCCACCATGATCTAGAGAATGATCTGGCCCTTGCGCCAGAACCAGACCAGCGCGGCCAGCAGAAGCACACCGTAGAGCAGGTAGAGCAGTGTCCAGAAGATATTCCGGAACCGCCGTCTTCGCGCCTCGGCCCTGGTCTCGAGATAGGGTACCGAACAGGTGACCGTCATGCCGAGGAACTCCTCCAGGTCATCCACATCCTTGAACGAGGTATCGATGAAGTCGAGCCCGACAACCACTCCGAGCCCCAGCGCCAGGCCGGCGGCAAGGGCAAGCAGAAGCATCTTCTTGAAATCGGGCTTGAAGGGCTTGTCCGGGTAACGGGCAGGATCGACGATCTTGAACTTGCTGCCCTTCTGTTTCCGCTCCAGGTGTTCCGCCGAGGAGGCCTGCAGGTTCTGGGCCACCAGGTAGTCATAGTGCCGCCGCAGTTCATTGTAGTCCCTGGTGAGCGCATTCCACTCCGCCTCCCTCACAGGGGCTGCGGCCACCCATTTCTCATACTTGTCGATCTCGGCACGGACCTTTTTCTGGTCCGCACGCAGCTGCCTGATGTTGAGGTCGATCTCCTTGAGCTGCAGCCGGGCCCGGGCAATCTCCGCATCCTCGGACACCGGCTGCGAGACCGCCGGCGTTCCGGCCCCCTCCTTTTTTTCCTCTGCAGCAGGCTGGCTGGCCAGTTCCTGCTCGAGCCTGGCGATCATCTGCCGGGTCCGCCGCACTTCGGGATGCCGTTCCGTGTACTTGCTGAGCAGCGATTCGAGATACTGCTGCAGGGCCTGCAGCCGCTCGGCCCTGCTCATGGGGTGGGATGCGGCCCCTGTCTGCCCTGCTGCCGTGTCCGTGCCTCCACCGGGCAGGATGGCCGTGGCGAGCCGCTGCCGCAGGGCGATCTGCTCCTGCACCAGGACCCGGGTCCGCTCCAGGTCCTGGATGGAATCCTGGATATTCTGATACTGTTCATGCAGGGCGGTGAGCCGGGCGAGATTGCTCTCCCGCTGATCCGGCATCTCGTTGTAGTATTTCAGTTTGTAGTCCCGCATGGCCTGCTCCTTCTTGTCAAGGACCATCTTGGCCATGTTGAGCTCATCCTCCGTATACTTGGAGGTCTCCGTCGCCCGCTCTTCCCGGTACTTGAGGTTTTCCTCGATGAACTTGGATGCCAGGGCATTTGTGGTCTTCTGCACCTTTTCCGGGTTCCGCCCCTCGTAGGTGACGGTGAAGGTATCTCCCCTGGTCGACGGCCGGATGCTGATCTTCTTGCGCATGAGCTCGATCACGTCCTCGATGGGCATCTTCCGCCGCTCCTCGGGATAGAGACTGAACTGGGTGATGATCCCCTCGAGGTTGTTCCTGCTCATGACCAGCTCGCTGAGCGTGCTCACCGTGTCACGCAGACGCCGCTCCTCCCGCTCCGGCGCCATGCGCGCCGGATTGATCTGCTGCCGCTCGTAGCTCAGCAGGGCTGTGCACTGGTACACCTTCGGCATGCGGAGGTAGAGGAGCAGGCCGACACTGAGGGCAACCAGCAGGCAGCCGGTGATGAACTTCCAGTGATGGGCAAGCAGATCAAGGTATTTCTTTACCAGTTGACGCTGTTGGGATTCCATGATTTATATAGATACCGATAGATTCGAAGCGGTGATTGCCGCAGCCGTTCCGCAGCAGGGTCATGGAACAGGGAGGCGGTGCCGCAGTCCCCATCATGCAAACCGGATCTCGAAAAGGAACGAAATACGGCGTGACCACGTGTGCCATCGGCGACATCCACGGCTGCCATGCATCCCTGTCGGCCCTGCTGGACCGGGTCGTGGACAGGGCGGACCGGCTGGTCTTCCTCGGAGACTATATCGACCGGGGGCCGGAAACGAAAAAAGTGCTGGACCTGCTGCTTGCCCTGCACAGGGAACACCGGCAGGTCATCTTCCTGATGGGCAACCACGAACTCATGCTCCGGCAGTACCTGGCCGGAGAAGATCGTTCCATCTATCTCGAGGTCGGCGGCCGGCAGACCCTGGCGAGCTACGGCATCCCCGCCGGCCTGGAGGGCCGGGCCGTCCGCGCCGCCCTGCCTCCCTCCCATATAGCCTTTCTTTCCGACCTGCCCCTGCACTGGCAGGATGAGCATGCCATCTATGTGCACGCCGGCCTGCAGCCGGGCCGCCACCTGTCACAGCAGACAGCGGACTGGTGCCTCTGGGCTCGGGACAGGTTCATCCGTTCGGATTATGACTTCGGCAAACCGGTGGTCTTCGGCCACACGGTCTTCGAACAGCCCCTGGTGCAGGCCAACAAGATCGGCATCGACACCGGAGCCGCCTATGGCGGCCGCCTCACCGCCGTACTCCTGCCTGAAATGGAATGTATCAGTGTGCCGGGCGAGCAGGTGCATCCCTATGGGGCCGACCTGTAAGGACATGGTATAACATCGGGGAATAAATTACAAACCCGACTTGTCAGAAAAATCGGCGGCCGGAGAATGATATCCGTTCGCCTGCCGGTTCCGGCAAGGACGGTCTCCCTCACCAGCTCTCCGGGTCCATCGCCAGGACATCGGCGATCCTGTCGGCGCCGGACAGGAGCATGAGCAACCGGTCGAATCCCAGGGCAATACCCGCGGTCTCGGGCATGGCGTCCAGGGCATCGAGGAAACGCCTCGGCATGGCAGCCGGTCGGCCGGCTGCGCGAATGGCGCGTATCTCACCGGAAAACCGGTCTTCCTGCTCGCCGGCATCGGTCAGCTCGGAAAAGCCGTTGGCCAGTTCCATGCCGGCGATATAGAGCTCAAAACGTTCGACAGACTGCGGGTCCTCCTCTTTGCACCGTGCCAGCGAACCCTGCTCGACGGGATAATCGCAGAGGAAAACAGGGTGTTGCCAGCCCAGGCGCGGCTCGACCCGTGTCACCAGGAGTTCATCAAAACGGTCATCGGCCAGGGCGGCACGGGCCGGGATCCCGGCATGACGGCGGAAGGCTTCATCCACTGTCAGCCGCTCCCAGGGCGGTTGCAGGGAGATCCGATGACCGTGCCGCTGGAGAATGCCCCGGCGGTCCAGGGCCGTGAAGCCCTTCTCGCTGGCCAGGGCCTGCAGCAGCTCCTCCGCCTCCGCCATCAGCTCTGCGTACCCCCAGCCGGCATGGTACCACTCCAGCATGGTGAATTCGGACCGGTGATACCGGCCCGTCTCGCCCCTCCTGAAGCAGTGACAGATCTGGAACAGACGCGGGTAGCCCCTGGCAAGCAGGATCTTCATGCAGAGTTCGGGAGAGGTCTGCAGAAAGCGTTCTTCACACCGGTAGGGGATGATCCGGGATTCGGGGATAAGCTCGGGCAGCAGCAGCGGGGTATCGACCTCCAGGTACTGCCGGGACAGGAAGAAGGAACGGACAGCCTGCAGCAGGCGGGACCGCTGCTGCAGGCGGCGGGGCGGCAGCACGGGAGGCGGTCACTCCTTGACCCTGGTGATGTACTCGCCGGTGCGGGTATCGATCTGGATCCGGTCTCCCTGGTTGACAAAGGGGGGCACCTGGAGCCGGTAACCGGTCTCCACGGTCACCGGCTTGGTGTCGGTGCCCGAGGTGTCGCCCTTGACCCAGGGGTCGGCACGGGTCACCTCCAGGTTGACGAAGATGGGCAGGCTGATGTCGATGGGCCGGTTGTCGAAGAAGAGGACCTGGACCTCCATGTTGTCCACCAGGAAGTTGACATTGTCTCCCAGTTGCTCCCTGGTGAGGAATATCTGCTCATAAGAGGTGGTGTCCATGAAGTGGTACTCGTTGTCCTGCGAGTAGAGGAACTGCATGGTCCGCTCCTCCAGGTCCGGCTTCTCGAACTTGTCGTTGGAGCGGTAGGTCTGGGTAAACTGGTTGCCGGTAATCATGTTGCGCATCTTGGTGCGGTAGAGCGCCTGCCCCTTGCCCGGCTTGGAAAACTCGAACTCGATGATGATATAGGGTTCACCGTCAATCTGGACCTTGAGGCCCTTGCGGAGATCTGATGCTGAATACATAAGGAATTCCCGGGTTACGTTCCTGCGGTGTCAGACCGGATGGTCCCTGACCCCGCGATCTATTTTTTTTCAATCAAACATTTTATATTACGGGATATACCCGGTTTTTGCAACCGCTTCCTGGACAACCGGCCATTATCTGCCCCTGTCCGGGGCCCACCCCTTGTTTTCCGGCGCCATCTCCTTTACAGTATGCCGACGGACCGGAGAGGTCACGGTCCGGCTTCCAGAAAACCGCCAGATCCGACAACCATGCAACAGAGAGCCGGTGTTCTATCCGATACCCACCTGAGCGGGGCCGATGCCACCTTCAGGGAGCAGATCAGCCTGTGTTTCGCCGACTGCGATGTCATCATCCATGCCGGTGACCTCACCGACCCCACCATTCTCGAGGCCTTCGGCGACCGGGAGATCCATGCCGTGCACGGCAACATGTGCCGGCAGGAGGCCATTGCCCGCCTGCCCACCGAGACATCCTTCCGCCTGGGCAGATTTCTCGTCGGCCTCACCCACGGCGCCCACCTCGGCCTGGACATCGAAGCCGGCCTCTGGGACATCTTTCCCGGCGCCGACGCCATGATCTACGGTCACACCCACCGGCCGGTCTGCCACCGGATCGGCACCACCCTGATCCTGAATCCCGGTGCCTTCAGGGCCAGCGGCCCGTTCGGCGCCCCCGGCACCTATGCCATCCTCGAGGCCGGCGAGAGCCTTCGGGCACGGATATACGAACTGCCGCACCTGCCATGAAGACCCTGTGGACCCCATGGCGGATGGAGCATGTGCTCGGCAGGGCCCCCCGGCCGGGCCACTGCCTGTTCGACCCCCCGGGCGAGGCCGCCTCCGACCGCGGCAACCTGCTCCTTTACCGCGATGCCCGGACCGTGGTCCTGCTCAACCGCTTCCCCTATGCCAACGGCCACCTGCTGGTGGCGCCGCGCCGTCACGTGGCGGACATCACCGACCTTACGCCCGGGGAGGACCGGGCCCTCATGGCCATGCTCAGGCAGTGCTGCCGCATCCTGCGCCGCCGTCTCCACTGCGACGGCATCAACATCGGCCTCAACCTGGGCAGGGTGGCGGGGGCCGGGATCGCTGAACATCTGCATTTCCACGTGGTGCCGCGCTGGCAGGACGACCACAACTTCATCACGGTCTGCGCCGAGATCAGGACCATTCCCCAGCACATCGAGGCGACCTACGACCTGCTGTTGCCCGATTTCCAGCACCCTCTGCCCGAACCGACATCCCGATGAGCCAACCGGTCAAGATCACCCCCATGCTCCGCCAGTACCTGGAGATCAAGGAGCGGTACAAGGATGCCATCCTCTTCTACCGGATGGGCGATTTCTACGAGATGTTCTTTGACGACGCCGTCACCGCCTCCCGGGTGCTCGGCATCACCCTCACCTCGCGCAGCAGCAAAGACGACGCCAACCGGGTCCCCATGTGCGGCGTACCCTACCATGCCGTGTCAGGTTACCTGGGGAAGATGATCAAGGCGGGCTACCGGGTGGCGATCTGCGAACAGATCGAGGACCCGAAACAGGCCAAGGGCATCGTCCGGCGGGAGGTGGTGCGGGTGGTCACCCCCGGCGTGACCACGGATGAACAAATCCTGGACGAAAAAAGCAACTGCTTTGTCTGCAGTCTCGCCATCCAGGTCTCGGGCCGGGGACGCAGGACCGCCGGCCTGGGCTTCCTCGATGTCTCCACCGGCAATTTCCGCTTAAGCGAGGTGGAACTGACAGCAGAGGACGATGACCGGCTCATCGACGAAATCACCCGCATGGAGCCGGCCGAGCTGCTGCTGGCCGAATCAGCGGCAGAGCCCCTGGCCCCGCTCACCGGGACCCTTACCACCCTGCTCGGCGGACTCTGCGTGACGCCACGGCCGGACGACACCTTTGAGGAGGACACGGCCCGCCAGGTCCTGACTGAACATTTCAGGACCACCACCCTGGCCGGATTCGGCTGCGACACCATGACCGCCGCCATCCGTGCCGCCGGCGCCCTGCTCGCCTACATCCAGGAGACCCAGAAGACCGATCTCGACCACATCCGCAAACTCACGCCCCTGAGCAGCCGGGACTGCCTGGTCATCGACGAGACATCCCGGCGCAACCTGGAGCTCACCGAGACCATCATCGGCGGCAAGCGGGACGGCTCCCTGCTGTCCGTGCTCGACCTGACCTGCACCCCCATGGGCGCACGCCTCCTGCGCCAGTGGCTCCTCTTTCCCCTCCAGGACCGGGAGCGGATCCGCGCCCGCCTGGGCAGTGTCCAGGACCTGCTCGCCGATCCGGGCCTGCGCCGGGAGCTGCGTGAACAGCTCGCCGCCATCTATGACCTGGAACGTCTCTGCAGCCGGCTTGCCCTGGGTCACGGCAATGCCCGCGATATGACCAGCCTCAAGCTCTCCCTCGCCCGGCTGCCGGAGATCAGGACCATGCTCCTGGCGATGGAACCGGGCCTGCTCCGCTCCCTGGCCGAAGACCTCGACGAACTGGAGGACCTGCACGAGCTCATCGACCGGGCCATCCGGGAAGACGCCCCGGTCACCTTGCGGGAGGGTAACCTGATCCGGGAGGGCTACAACGGGGAACTCGACGAGCTGCTGCACCTGCTGCGGGACGGCAGACAGCTCATCCTGGAACTGGAGCAGCGGGAACGGGAACGGACCGGCATGGCCAAGCTCAAGGTGGGCTACAACAAGGTCTTTGGCTACTACCTCGAGGTCAGCCGTGCCCAGGCCGGAGAGATCCCCGAGGACTATATCCGCAAGCAGACCCTGGTCAATGCCGAGCGGTTCATCACCCCGGAACTGAAGGAGCTGGAGAACCGCATCTCCACGGCCAGTGACCGGCGGCTGGAGCTGGAGTACCGCCTTTTTTCGGAGATCCGCGACCAGATCGCCGCCCGGAGCCGCCGCCTGCTGGGCAGCGCCGCCCGCATCGCCCGCATCGATGTCCTCGCCTGCCTGGCCGAGGCCGCGGCCCGCTACCATTATACCCGGCCCGAGATCTCCGAAGACGACGGGATCACCATCACCGAAGGCAGGCACCCGGTCATCGAGCGCTCCCTGGACGCGGGACGATTCGTTCCCAACGACATCCACCTGGACCAGCGACAGCAGGAACTCCTCATCATCACCGGCCCCAACATGGCCGGCAAGTCCACGGTCCTGCGCCAGACCGCCCTGATTGTCCTCATGGCGCACATCGGCAGTTTTGTCCCTGCCGAGGCAGCAGAGATCTGCATCGTCGACCGGATCTTCACCCGGGTCGGGGCCATGGACGACCTGCGGCGGGGCCAGTCCACCTTCATGGTGGAGATGAACGAGACCGCCAACATCCTCAACAACGCCACCCATCGCAGCCTGGTGATCCTGGACGAGATCGGCCGCGGCACCTCCACCTACGACGGCATGGCCATTGCCCGCGCCGTTGCCGAGGAGCTGGCCGACAGGGACGGCCGCGGCATCAAGACCCTGTTCGCCACCCACTACCATGAACTGACCGATCTCGCCTCGCGTCATCCAAGAATCCGCAACTATTCCATCGCTGTGCGCGAATGGAACGACTCCATCATCTTTCTCCACAAGCTGGTCGCCGGTGCCACCAACCGCAGCTACGGCATCCAGGTGGCGGGCCTGGCCGGGGTCCCGCCCCATGTGGTGGCACGAGCCCACGAGATCCTGCAGGAGATCGAACAGGGCGGCATGCGGTCGCGGGACCGGTCCCCTGCTGCCGGCAGAAGCAGAAAATCCGCCCTGGCCGGGCAACGGCAGCCCTGCCAGCTCCCGCTCTTCCAGCCGCCGGCGGAGCCGCTGCGCCGACTGCTGCAGGAGGTGGATCCGGACAACACCACCCCGCGCCAGGCCCTGGAACTCCTCTACCAGGCCAGGGCACTCCTGGATGAGGGCGGCTGATGACGACCGGCGCGCCATGAGGCAAATTATTGCAAAAGTACCGCCAGTTCAAAGTAGTTGCCGACAGCGGTGAACTCTTACAAATTATTTTGCCATTCCCGGGGAATACGGTATACTTTTCCTAACAGTTCACCACTATCGGCAACCGTTCACGCTCTCCGGGGAGCCGAAACCGGGCAACACAGAATCCTGCACGCCAGCCTCCAAGACGCTTCCATGGTACCTCGGTCCTGTTCCACAACCATCGCCTTGCGCCGCATACCGTTTCCTTTCCCGGTACCCCCTCACGGGATAACCAAGCATCGTTTTTTTCGACCACAATGGTGCAAGCGCTCACAGGGGCCGCAGATGTGTGCAGGCGTGCCTGACCGCTATGGTCTACCCATGCGGGCAGGCACGACCGTGCAAAGAGGAAGGCGGAGCACAGCGGAGACTCCGTGCGGTCCCTGTGAGCGCTTACCTTTCCTGTCCGGCCCGGACACGGGCCTGCCTGCATGATGGCGATCCCGGACAGCCGGCTCGGGGCAATATCCCGGCCGCCATGGGCACGCCGCATTGCGGTCGTCATGACCGGACTGCTGCTTTTCGCCCTGATCCTGCCGGCCAGCCCGACGGTCTATGCCGCCACCTCTTCCGGCCCGGCAGTGCAACTGGCGTCCCGTGCCAGCCGCGAATACAAGGCCGCGCGCGACTATTTCTACCGGCTCGAACGTGATCCGCAGGAGGCCGGACAACGGCAGAACTGGCTTGCCGGGGTCCGTAACTTCCGCAAGATCTACAGCTCCATGCCGGATGGAAAACTGGCGCCCTCCTGTCTTTACATGATGGCCAGGATGTACAGGCGGATGTATGAACGGTTCCACCATCTCCTCGACCTGGATGAGGCTGCGCGCTCTTTCCTGGAACTGGCCCGGCGTTTTCCCGACAGTGAGCTGGCCGATGACGCCCTCTTTGCCACTGCCGAGATCTATCGCCTCGAGAAAAAAGACCCTACCCGGGCCGCCGCCCTGTACAGCGATATCGTCAGCCGTTACCCCGGGGGTGACAAGTATGCCCGGGCCGTCAGCAGGCTGCGCGAGCTCGGACGCCACAGTGCTATCACCATGCCCGCCCGCCTGGCCGGCAAACCCGCCGCAGAGAAACTGGTCCACATCCTGCCGGTCAGATTCTGGTCATCGGACGATTACACCCGAATCGTCATCCGGGCCTCGGCACCGGTCCACTATACCACCAGACTCCTGGAAAAAAACGGCTCCCTGCCGCGCCGCCTCCTGATCGATCTCAAGCAGAGCTATATCCCGCCCCGGTTCCGTACCCCTGTTCCCATCGAGGACGGCCTGCTCAAAGAGGTGCGGACCGGCCAGTTCAACGACAACACGGTGCGGGTGGTGCTCGATATCGAATCCATCTCCGACTACAAGATCTTCAGCCTCAACGATCCCTTCCGCGTGATCATCGACGCCCATGGCCGGAAAAAGAAAAAACCGGCACCTGTGGCGGGGGTGCAGGAGAAAAGAGCGGACAGGCCCCGACCGGCGCTGGTCGTTGTCCGACCCCGGGCACTCAAGAAGAAGGTATCCCGGCCGGCAGGGCAAAAGGGCTCTTTTGCCGTGGTCAATCTCCGGGACCGGAAAAAGCGGCGGGTCGCTGCCGCGGCCCCTGCTGCGGCAACCGTTGCCCCTGGCGCTCTTTCCCTGGCCCAGCAGCTCGGCCTTGGCGTGCGGCGGATCATCATCGATCCCGGTCACGGTGGCAAGGACCCGGGCGCCATGGCCTTTGGTCTCCGGGAAAAAGACATCGTGCTCAAGGTGGCGCGCCGGACGGCATCCATCCTCCGCAGCCGGTATGGCTACGAGGTGATCCTGACCAGGGACCGCGACATCTTCCTCCCCCTGGAGGAACGGACCGCCATCGCCAACACGAAGAAGGGCGACCTCTTTGTCTCCATCCACGTCAATGCCCACCAAAAACGCTCGGCCGCCGGCATGGAGACCTTCTACCTCAACCTGGCCACCAACACCGAGGCCATGCGGGTGGCGGCAAGGGAAAACGCCACATCCACCCACAATATCAGTGAGCTGCAGGACATCCTCACCGACCTGATGAAAAACTCCAGGATCCAGGAATCCTCGCGCCTGGCCCGTTATGTTCAGAACAACCTGGTCGAGGGACTGCAGCGGGACAACAACTACAGGGTCCGGGATCTGGGCGTGAAACAGGCTCCGTTCTACGTGCTCATCGGCGCGGAGATGCCTGCGGTACTGGCGGAGATCTCCTTTATCACCAATCCGGAGGAAGCCAGACTCCTGCGCAGGGACAGGTATCTCAGGGACGTGGCCCGACAGATCGCGGCAGGGATCGCGGCGTATGTCGAGCATCACCGGACCGCGGCCCTGCGCTACTGATCGTAAGCACCCACAGGGACCGCACGGAGTCTTCGCTGCGCTCCGCTTACCTCTTTGCACGGTCGTGCCTGCCCGATCAGGTAGGCTATCGGAGTCTCCCTGCGATCGCTTACCTGCGGTCAGGCACGCCTGCACAGTTCCGCAGTCCCCGGGAGCGCTTACAGCATTGTGGTCGAGAAAACCGATGGCTGGTTATCCCGTGAGGAGGCACGGCGCTATTGCTCCATGTGGGCGGTGAACTTCCTGTCCGCCCGCAGATCCCTGCCTTCCATGAACCGCTGCATGGACTCTGCAGCCACCTTGCCTTGGTAGACTGCCTTGGCCACAGTCTGCGGCCCCAGTACGTTGTCGCCTCCGGCGAAAAGCCAGTCCACGCTGGTCTGCAGGGTCTCGGGATCGACCTTGTAGGTGCCCCAGGGTGTCTGCTGCAGCTCCACTCCCTGGTCCGCGGTATGATCGACCCGCTGGGAGATGGCCGGGATGATGGAGTCGGCCTCGATGATGAAGTTGGATCCCTCTTTGGCCACCGGCCGACGACGACCCGACCCGTCCGGCTCGCCCAGCTCCATGCGGATGCACTCCACCCCGGTCATCCGCCCGTTCTCGGAAAGGATCCGCACCGGCGCGGCCAGAATCTCGACCCGGACACCCTCCTCCTCCAGGTGATGGATCTCGGCCCTGGAGGCGGGCATCTCCTCCCTGGTCCGGCGATAGAGGATAAAGACATCCCTGGAGCCTGTACGCAGGGCGGTCCTGGCAATGTCGATGGCCACGTTGCCGCCTCCGACCACCACAACCTTGGAGCCGATGTTCATCTCCTCGCCGGTCAGGACACGGCGCAGGTAATCGACCCCGTGCAGGACCCCCTCGGTCCCCTCTTCCCCCTCGATTCCGAGCTTCCTGCTCTCATGGGCACCTACACCAAGAAATACCGATCCATACCCCTGCTCGCGCAGTTCCGCCAGGGTGACATCACGGCCCACGGTCACTCCGAGCCGGATATCGACGCCGCAACTCTTCAGGGAATGGAGCTCGGCGCCGATGATATCCCGGGGCAGGCGGTAATGGGGGATCCCCACGGAAAGCATGCCGCCAAAGACCGGCAGGCTCTCGAAGATGGTACAGGAATATCCCTCGTGGGCCAGGAGATAGGCCACGGTCATACCGGCAGGGCCGGAACCGACGATGGCGACCTTCTGTTGCCGGGACAGGGCACATTCCACGGCCATGGACCGGCCGTTGGCCACCATCCAGTCGGTGAGGTAGCGCTCCAGCATGCCGATGGCAACGGCATCACCCTTCTTGCCGCGCACGCAGGAACCTTCACACTGGAATTCGTGGGGACAGACCCGGGAACAGACCGAGGGCATGGTGGAGGTCTCCCGGACCTTCCAGTAGGCATCTTCAAACTTCTTCTCCCTGAGAAGAGCGATGAAGCCGGGAATATCGTTGCCGATGGGGCAGCCCTGAATACAGGTGGGTTTCTTGCACTGCAGGCAGCGATTGGCCTCGAGGATCGCGGTTTCCTCGTCGAAACCGAAGGTCACCTCCTTGAAATTGGTAATCCTTTCCTCGGGCTTGAGCTCCCTGGGGCGCTGACGGGGTATGGCCATACGTTCTTTTGCTTTCATGACGCCTCCTCATGCTGAAAACGGAAAACCCGGCTGACAGCTCAGCCGTACGTACATGACCTATTGCTGAACTGTTACGAAATCCCTGTTCATTCAATACGATCACCGACAACGGTGAAGTGATACCAACCCGGACACGGCCGAGAGAGCGGGCACCGACCTCTGAGAGCCGGTTCAACGGCAATTAAGCCGACAGCTTATAAAACTCGTGCAGAATACGCAAGATAAGAGAGATGACGACAAAAAAAAGGCCGCCCCCTGAAGGGGGCGGCCTGTGGCGTACGCTTCCGATATTTACTGTTTGGAGAGTTCCGCGGCCTTTATCCGCGCCAGTGCTCTCTGCAGCGCGGCCTCGGCCCTGGCACGATTGATCTGCTCGGCAGCCTGCTGGGCCTGAGCGAGCCGCTTTTCGGCCCGTTCCTTGGCGCGCATGGCCCGATCAACATCAATGTCCGTGCCATATTCAGCGCTTTCCACCAGGAAAGTGATCTTGTTGCTGGACACTTCCGAGAAACCGCCGCTGACCATAAGGTACTTTGTCTGCTTGTCCTTCTTAAAGCTCAAGGTACCTGTCTTGATGGTGCTCAGGAAAGGAGCATGGTTGGCCAGGACGCCGAATTCACCACCGACACCGGGGGCAGTGAC
>Ga0256840_1001756_pt1 | contig 19895 bp, 16 predicted proteins | sample 355202metaG_FD_185969 | JGI IMG/M metagenome (GOLD analysis project Ga0256840, IMG submission 185969) | Hydrothermal vent microbial communities from Mid Atlantic Ridge, Atlantic Ocean - 355-202 | ecosystem: Environmental > Aquatic > Marine > Hydrothermal vents | place: Atlantic Ocean: Mid...
CTGTCTTTAATATTTATTCTGTTATTTTTAATAAAATGGTTCCGGCAATTACGCTTGCAACAAGCAAATGCCGTAAACATTATTCTATCGGTAATTGCATTTATTCTGTTTGCACGATACTTAATGCTTGAATTCAAATACCCTTTTCAAATCTATTCCTTAGATTTTTTTGACCCGGGATATTTTGCCGTATCGTACATTTTCCCCTCACTCGGCGATTTTTTAATTAATGCTTTATTGATTTTATTTTTCACAATAAGTTTATTCATTATTTTCAGAAAAGGGAAATTTGTTCGCAAATTCAAACAAAAAAACAAAATCATTAAACAACTTATCGTATTTTTTGCTTTTATCTTACTCATTGCCTTTTTTAACTTAACGGTATTTTATATTAAAAGCTTGATTTTTAATTCGAGTATTGTACTTGAAGCATATAATATTCTTGAAATAAATATACTGAGCATCGCAGCCTACTTTATTATTGCTGTATTAATTGCATCATTTTTAATTTTATTTGATCAAATATCCTTTATCGGAAAACAACTTGCCGGTAAAACTTTATTTATAGCACTTTTTGTATTGGCAACAATAGTTTTTTACGGAATGGCTTTTTTATTAAAAGCCGAATTTTCATTTTCATCTATTCCGTATTTATTGGCATTATTTCCTGTATTCTTTTATATCTACTTTTTATCCAAAAAATACCACTATTATTTTTACATTATTATGATTATGATAAGTTCGGCTTATGTGGTTTTATTTACCAATGCTGAGCTTAAACAAAAAGAGCAAAACAAAGCAAAAGTATTGATATCTAAATTACAAACCGAACGCGATTTAGTAGCCGAACACTTATTAAGTAGCATTGAGCAAAAAATAAAAGAAGATAAAACAGTACATAAATTAGTTTATAAACAAGATAAGCAGCAATTGGAGCTGATTTACAATTACCTGATAAAAAAATATTTTAAAGGGTATTTTAAAAAATATGATTTAGATATTTTGCTTTGCAGCGATGGTATTGAATTTGACAAGAACAACCAGCTTGAATATTGCGCAGCTTATTATGCGGAACAAGTTGATAAATTCGGAAAAAAACTGCAAACTTCCGACTTTTATTATATGGATAATCACAACGGAAGAGTCAGTTATTTTGGGGCGATTAATTATTACGACACAATACCGCGATACAGCTTATACATTATGCTCGACTCCAAATTAATTACCGGAGAAATAGGTTATCCTGATTTACTTATTGAAGGAAAAGTTAAATCTAGCAATAATTTAAACAAATATTCATACGCAAAATACAGCTCGGGAGAGCTTAAAAGCCGGTTTGGAAATTTTCCTTATGATTTGAATGACAAAATGTTTGCAAAACAACCGCTTGGCTATTCAATGATTACTATTGACAATTACGACCATTTTATTTATAAATCGCAAAACAATAACTTAATAATTCTATCAAAAACCAAAACCAAAACTCTTGATTTAATTATCGCTTTTTCGTATGTATTTGTATTTTTCAACCTTCTGTTACTCATAAGCCTTGCAATAATAAACTTACACTCATTACTTTATCAAGCACAATTAAATTTTGAAAATAAGCTGTTGATGTCCATGATTTTTGTACTCACACTAAGTTTTTTAATGGTTGGAGCAGGTACCGTTTATTATAATGTTCAGCAATTTGAAAAAAATAACAATAAAAACATTACCGAAAAATTAAAATCGGTACTGAAAGATATTCAATTAGATGCTTTTTTAATCAATCCGCAAGACAGTTTAAACTACAAACAGAACTTAAACGATTTATTGCGCAAACAAGCCGATGTTTTTTATACCGATATTAATTTATATGATTTGCAAGGTAAATTAATTGCTTCATCGCGTCCCGAAATATTTACCAAAGGCTTAATCGGCAATTTAATGAATCCCGAAGCATACCGGCAAATGCGTATTAACGAAAAAGTACAATATATACAACAAGAACACATTGGTAATCTGGAATATACATCGGCTTATGCCTTATACAGAGATAAAGAAAATCAAAAATTAGCATATTTAAACTTACCCTACTTTACCAAACCCGGAGCTTTACGCAAAGAAATATCGAACCTGATTGTAGCGGTAATTAATATGTTTGTGGTTTTGTTTATAATTGCCGGAGCTGTAGCATTTTTTATGTCGAATAAAATTACGCAACCGCTACGCATGTTGCAGAATAAATTTATGGGAGTTGAACTTGGCAAACAAAGCGAGCAAATACATTATGATAAAAAAGATGAAATTGGTGCTTTAGTAAACGAATACAACCGTATGGTAATAAAACTTGCTGAAAATGTTGAACTTTTGGCTAAAACCGAACGCGAAAGTGCATGGCGAGAAATGGCAAAACAAGTAGCACATGAAATAAAAAACCCGTTAACACCAATGAAGCTAAGCGTTCAGTTTTTGCAACGCTCTTGGAAAGACAAAGACGAAAATTTTGAGAAAAAAATGGAGAAATACACCCAAGCACTTATTGACCAAATCAATACCTTATCAAATATTGCCAATGAATTTTCGAGCTTTGCAAAAATGCCTAAACCGCAAAATCAACAAGTTAATTTGGTCGAAAAATTAGAAAATACGGTTAATTTATTTTCGCACAACGAAAACGTACACATCAGCATTGAGTTAAATAACATCTCCGAACTAAATATTATAGCCGATAAAGAACAAATTTCGCGGGTATTTAACAATCTTATCAAAAATGCCATTCAAGCAATTCCTTCAGATAGAAAAGGAGAAATAAAAGTGAGTTTACAACACATAAACGATAAAGCACTCATTATTATAAAAGATAACGGCGGCGGCATTTCCGATGAACAAAAAGACAAATTGTTTATTCCTAATTTTACAACAAAATCAACAGGTATGGGTTTAGGCTTACCTATGGTAAAACAAATTGTAGAAAGTACCGGCGGAAAAATATGGTTTGAAAGCAAACTAAATATAGGAACAGAGTTTTATGTAGAACTGCCGGTTATTATTTAAATTAGACCTAAATATACAACAGTAATGAAAACATTATAATACACATTAATTAAAGACAAAAAAACAGTATTCAGATTATTGTTCTATCTTAGAAAGTTTAATAGAAAAAGAAGATGAAAATTTATTACCTTAAATCCGCAGCTATGTTCGTAGCGAAAAGCCAAAAACTTGCCCGACTACTGGCGGGTGTGCGTTAGTATTGGCGTAGCACAGTTTTGAGACACGCAAACGTAGCATTAGTTACGGTGAGTATCGAAAAACGAGCATTCCCAATAATGACGTGCAGTATGGCTTTGCAGTAGAAGATAGTTGCGGATTTAAGGTAATAGTTAAATTCCGGTGCATGAAAAGGCATAGCTTTTAAAAAGACATAGTACTTGCACCGATTTTTGTCATCGCTTATTTCTCCGCAGGCTAAAGCCTGCGGCTATTGATAGTTACTCATTATCAAACTGTTGTTATATATTTTTAATATATAATTAAATTTGTGGCAGAACCCAAAAGTTAATCTTACAATATGATAAATGCTTATTCTAAAACAAGCTATTCTTTATATATTCTTCAATAACCCTTGGCACCGGATATTTATCTAATTCATCGATTGCGATTAAATCATAATGTTCAACATGCGCAAATTGTTCAATTTTGATTGTAAAAAAACGTATATGCAATAATTGATGCGATAAACGGTGCTTTATTTCATCCGAAATTTTCAAAATATGCGCATCAGCACCTACAAAATCATGGAAACGCATACTTTCAATAAATTTTTCAGGAAAAACTATGCCTTTGCTTTCAATTAAAGGAAACTGATAAAGACCTTTCCAAATATCATTTTCCGACCTTTTTTGAATAAATACACTTTCCCCTTTTATTAATACAAGATATTGAAAATACCTGTTTTTAACTTTTGTCGTTTTTTTCTTTAGTGGGAGTTCCAAAACAGTCCCATTTTTAAAAGCTTTGCATTGATTGGCAACTGGACAAATCTCACAATCAGGTTTTACCGGTTTACAAACCGTTGCACCAAATTCCATCATTGCTTGATTAAAATCTCCGGGCTTTTGATTTTCAATCATATAAACAGCTAGTTCATTAAAACGCTTTTTACCTGTCGCTGTATCCGTTGGCGAATACTCCTCAAACAATCGGGATAAGACGCGATAAACATTACCATCAATAGCGGGGACTTTTTCATCAAAGCATATAGAAGCAATTGCTGCAGCGGTATATTCACCAACACCTTTTAGTTTAATAATATCTTTATAATTATTTGGAAAAATTCCATTGAATTCATCAACAATATATTTTGCACTAAAGTGCAGGTTGCGAGCACGCGAGTAATACCCTAAGCCCTGCCAATAATTCAACACTTCATTCTCATCAGCCTTTGCCAGCTTATGTACATCAGGAAAACGATTTGTAAATCGCAAAAAATAATCGTTTACTTGATTAACGCGCGTTTGCTGCAACATAATTTCCGAAATCCAAATAATATAAGGGTCTTTGGTGCTTCTCCAAACAAGCGCTCGTTTATGATTATAATAGTAATCTATAATTTTTCCGGAAATATTCATTATAAAACAAAAGAAGAAAAAGTTTTTATAAACTTAAACGATATTTGACTTATGCAAAAAAGATGTAATTGTAACAAATTACTTTGAATAAACAAAAAAAGAAATCTTTACGATTTCATAACTTAAACCAAAACACTGTGTATGAAACTGCAAGTATTAAGGGATTAACCATTAGAACATAGCAAATAATTAGTTTTCTTTATTTCTACCTAAATTGAGCGATTATGTACAAAAAGAAGGGTCGAGATATTAAAATTAAAAGGTTTAGAAAAAAGTAAGAATACCCTTTGGTATTAACATCATTTTTCGTAAATCTATTTAACTCAACAGGTTGATGCTTATTAAGTAGATAATCGCCCAATTTAGGTTCTAATTACCAATACACTAATTACTTGCAAAGAGTAGATGAAAAACATGCATCATTCTAAAGCAAGATGAAGAGAATTTAACACACAACAAAACAATTAGTTATACGTTTATAGCAGTACAAAAACAGACAAAATTATTTTTTTTTATAAAAAAAAACGGGCAATTATTTTTAAATTTAGAGAAAACCTCTATATTTGCAGTTCGTTTTATAGAATGTAATTCGCTGATAACTAAATATATTAAAAATGACAAAAGCAGATATTGTAAACGAAATTTCAAAGACTACAGGGATTGAAAAAGTAACTGTTCAAAAAACAGTTGAAGCATTTATGGAAACAGTAAAAAATTCCTTAGCAAAAAACAAAAATGTTTACCTTCGCGGTTTTGGTAGTTTTGTTGTAAAGAAAAGAGCTGAAAAAACAGCCCGTAACATTTCAAAAAATACAACAATCATCATTCCTGCACATTACATTCCTTCATTCAAACCATCAAAGACTTTTGTTACAAAAGTAAAAAATAACGTTAAGTAGAGTTTTTACTTTACAGGTTTTAGTCGTTGGTATTAGAAGGTTTAAGTGATTGAATTTCCGGTTTTGTTGTTATTATATTTAATGACAATTTCGGGAAATTCCTTATATAGATGATAGAATGAGTAATTAATTAAAAAGTTTTGAAATTATGCCAAGCGGAAAGAAAAGAAAGAGACATAAAATGGCAACGCACAAAAGAAAAAAACGCCTGAGAAAAAACAGGCATAAAAAGAAGAAATAGTAAGCCGTTTTAAAAACATTTACAAAAGGAGCCGGCAGGCTCTTTTTGTTTATTGATTGTGATGTAGAGGAAATATATTAAAAACTAAAAACCACACACAAATAGAAAAATATTTTTATTATTTCCTTAATTAATATACAATAATCTATTGCTTTGAAGAAAAACTATTAAAGCAAAGCAAAAAACGTTAAGTCCTTTTGCGCAAAAGGAAAATCTCTGCTACCTACTTCGTATTATTGCTTCGTATTGTTGCTTTGGTCAAATATTTTAGCCTGAATAGTTTTTCTCAAATGGCTATAGTGCGTACTTAAGACAATCACATCACAAACTGTTTTAACAAACAAAAATGCTAACATACTTCTTTTGTGTACAATATTCCGTGTAATCTAATTAAAAGAAAGAATTGTGAATAATGAACTAGTAATAGATGTTAGGGAATCGGAAACCGTAATAGCACTGCTTGAAGATAAAAGACTGGTTGAATTAACCAGAGAGAAAAATAATAAAAAATTTTCGGTTGGAGATATCTATCTCGGGAAAATTAAAAAAATAATGACCGGATTGAATGCTGCCTTTGTAAATATAGGCAGTGAGCGAGATGCTTTTCTTCATTATCTTGATTTGGGACCTCAATTTAGGTCGCAGCAAAAATATATGAAACAGTGCATTGCTCAAAACAAACGTATTCCTTTACATAATTTTCAGCTTGAAGAAGACATTAACAAGTATGGAAAAATAAGCGAGCTTTTTACTTCGGGACAACATATTTTAGTGCAAGTAGCCAAAGAGCCAATTGCTACTAAGGGTCCAAGAATTACTTCTGAAATTACAATAGCAGGAAGAAATTTGGTATTAATTCCATTTTCAAATAAGGTTTCTGTTTCGCAAAAAATAAAATCTCAAGAAGAGCGGGAACGTTTAAAAAGATTAATATTAAGCATTAAACCAAACAATTACGGAGTAATTGTTCGTACCGTTGCAAAAAACAGACGGGTTGCCGTTTTACATTCTGAGCTTAATGAACTAATTGATAAATGGGAAAATCTTTTTCAGAATCTGCAAGGAGTAGAACCACCACAATTGGTACTTGGCGAACTAGACCGAACTTCTGCTTTGCTCAGGGATATTCTCAACAACAGTTTTCATAGTATCTATACCAACGATGTTAATCTGAACAGAGAAGTAAAAGAATATATTGAAACTATTGCCCCCGAAAAAAAGAAAATCGTTAAAAGATATACAGGAAGGTCGCCTATTTTTGAACATTTTGGAGTAGAAAAACAAATTAAAGGACTTTTTGGTAAAACCGTAACCATCAAATCCGGTGCTTATCTAATTATTGAGCACACCGAAGCACTTCATGTAATTGATGTGAATAGCGGAAACCGTACACGAAAAACCAACGACCAAGAGACCAATGCCTTAGAAGTAAATATGACCGCGGCAGAAGAAATTGCACGGCAGTTGCGCCTGCGCGATATGGGCGGAATTATTGTTGTGGATTTTATTGATATGCACACTGCTGAAAATAAACAAAAATTGTTTGAAAAGATGAAAGAAGCAATGGCTTCGGACAGAACCAAACACAACATATTGCCTTTAAGCAAGTTTGGATTAATGCAAATCACCCGCCAGCGTGTACGACCGGAAATGAACATTGAAAATGTAGAAACCTGTCCTACTTGCGGTGGAACAGGAGAAATTACTCCGAGTGTTTTGGTGGCTGATGAGCTTTTCAACAATGCTTCTTATCTGGCAAAAAATTACAAATCACCTGTTATAGTTTTAAAGCTACATCCGTATATTGCATCTTATATTACTAAAGGTATTTTTTCAAAACGTTTTATTTGGTCTTTAAAACTTAAAAAGTGGATTAAAGTGCAAGCAGACCCCTCCTATCCTCTTTTATCCTATAACTTTTTCAATTTAAAAGGAGAAAAAATTAATTATTGATAAAAAAGCAGCAGTTATGCTGCTTTTTTTTTGATATACACATACAGATGTGTTAATATGTGTTAAAAATAAAGTAACAATTTAGCAAAACTAAATATTTTAATATATTCGCATGTTTACTAAAATATTTTTGAAATATACAGAACTATGAAAAAAATTATTATTATTTTACTATCCGTATTTTTTACAAATATTGTCCAGGCACAAATAATAGACCCCGTAAAGTGGACATATAGCGTAAAACAAATATCAGATAATGAAGCCGAGCTTATTTTTAAAGCAGAAATCGAACCCAAATGGCACCTGTATTCCCAGTTTTTTGAAGATGGAGGTCCTGTAAAAATGAGCTTCTCATTTGAAGAAAGTGATGCATATAAATTAATTGGGAAAGTTCAGGAATTTACACCGAAAACCGAACATGATGAAATTTTTGATATTGATGTTCAATATTTTGAAAATCAAGCAAAACTGGTTCAAAAAATCAAAATACTAAGTACTAAAGATTTTACTGTTCGAGGTGAAATGGAATATCAAGTTTGTTACGAAGATAAATGTGTTCTATTTAATCCCGATTTTGAGTTCCAAGTGAAAGGAGCATCAAAACTTCAAAAAACGAGTAACGAAACAGAAATCGCTCAAAAAGAAACAAAAAATAATGAACAAATAAACCATAAAGAAGAAGAAAACAAGGATACACTTGCAATTGAACTCAATAAAGTTGAACTGCAAGATACAAATAATGAAACAATTGATACATCAAAACAAATAACTCCAGTTACCAATGCCAGTGATAAACTTAATATTGAAAACGGTTCCCTTTGGTGGTTATTCTGGATTTCTTTCTTAGCAGGATTATTGGCAATTCTTACTCCTTGTGTTTTCCCGATGATACCAATGACTGTTACTTTTTTCCTAAAAGAAGGAGAAGCTAAAGCTAAGGGGCGTATACAAGCATTATTTTACGGATTTTCAATTATTTTAATTTACACTGTAATCGGAACGCTTGTTGCTGTTTTATTTGGAGTTAATTTTGCTAATTGGCTAAGCACGCACTGGATACCCAATGTACTATTTTTCTTGATTTTTGTGTTATTTGCAGCATCATTTTTCGGAATGTTTGAAATTGTAATGCCGAGTTGGCTGGTAAATAAAAGTGTTGAAAAAGAAGACAAAGCCGGTTTTATGGCTCCCTTTTTCATGGCATTTACACTGGTGTTGGTTTCGTTCTCATGTACAGGACCCTTAGTAGGTGCTATTTTAGTACAATCAGCGGGAGGAGCTGTACTTGAACCCATAATTGGTATGTTAGGCTTTTCATTAGCTTTTGCTTTACCTTTTACTTTATTTGCATTTTTCCCATCGTGGTTAAGCAATTTACCAAAATCCGGCGGATGGTTAAATTCGGTAAAAGTAGTTCTTGGTTTTATTGAATTGGCATTAGGTTTAAAATTTTTAAGCATAGCCGACCAAACTTATCATTGGGGCATTCTTGACCGTGAAATTTACTTGGCTATTTGGATTGTTTTGGCAATTCTAATGGGAATGTATTTACTGGGGAAAATTAAATTTGCACACGATAGTGATTTGCCCTATTTAAGCGTTCCCCGTTTATTTTTGGCTATTTTCTCCTTTACCTTTGCAGTTTACTTGTTACCCGGAATGTGGGGAGCACCGCTTAAAGCCTTATCCGGCTATTTACCGCCAATGTCAAGTCATGATTTTAATTTGGCACAAGTAATTAGAGATAATACGGAGGGAACATCCACAGGAAATTTTGAAAATAAGGCATTGCCTGAAAAACCGAAATACAGTGAATTTTTACACTTGCCTCATGGATTAAAAGGATATTTTGATTACGAACAAGCTTTACGCGTTGCAAAAAAATTAAACAAACCCTTATTCTTGGATTTTACCGGACACGGTTGTGTAAACTGTCGGGAAATGGAAGCCAATGTTTGGGCTGCACCCGAAGTATTGAGCCGTTTGAAAAACGATTATGTAATTGTGGCTCTTTATGTTGATGATAAAACGAAACTACCGGAAGATGAATGGATTACATCAAGTTTTGACGGTAAAGTAAAAAAGACGATAGGCAAAAAATTTGCCGATTTTCAAATTACCCGTTTTCAAGTAAATGCACAACCGTATTATGTTTTGTTAGATACAAATGGAGAAATGTTAGTACAACCGCGTGCTTACGATTTAAACGTTGATGCATTTGTGGAATTTTTGGATAAGGGGAAAGCAGAATTTGAAAAAAGAAATAAGAAATAAAAATTTTTAGCGGATAATTAAAAGCGTAGCCAAAAAGCTACGCTTTTTTATTTCCGGTAAAATCATTATATTTGTATAAAGAATTTCAAAATGCAAATGATTCTAAAAATAGATAGTAAAACGGAAAGAGGAAAAGCCTTGTTACAATTTTTAAAAGTACTGGAAGAAAATGGGGATATTGCTGTTTTTAAAGAAGACGCACCAAACAATTTCCAGTCTGAAATTGATTATAAAGAGACCGAATTATCCATTCCTACATATAATTGCGGCGGTATAAAAAATTCTTTTAACAGAAGTGGTTTATATGGAATACGATTATAGCAAACTTTTTTTAGACACAAATATTCTTGTATATGCAACATTAAAAGATTTTGATGAAGAAAAACATCATTTATCTGTTAAATTCTTAAAACATCTTTATCGAAATAATAAAAAACAGCTTATTATTTCTACTCAAATACTTCGCGAATTTTACGCTGTTGTAACAAATCCGAAATATCTGAAAAAACCTTTGATTCCGGAGCAAGCGATTAACCAAATCAATTATTTCAAATCTGTTTTCATGGTATTACCTGTTGGGCTGTCTGTTATTGATGAACTGGAAAAGCTGCTGACAAAATATCAAATTACAGGACAAAATATACACGACACAACCATTGTTGCAACTATGAATAAAAATAAAATTAAGACTATAGCAAGCTTTAACACATCGGATTTTAATAAATTTAAAGAAATAGATGTAATAAAGCCTGTTTAAAAGCGTTTTTTGAAATTATTATCAAATAAAATTATTTTTTATAAATTTGCCAATACGTTAAACTAAAGAGATAAATTATGTAATACATACTAAAAATATTGTTATAAAAGCGTTTAGCTTATTTCTTAACGTTGAAAATCGCCAAAATTTCACAAGTACAAGAAATAAGAAAAATGCTCACGCTTTGCGTGGGCTGTTCTTATTTGTACTTGTGGGTGTTTGGCGATACCTCAACGTTGAATAAGTTACAGTTCCCACGCTTTTTTTGTGTTCAACCTGCTTTTGGGGAACTGGAGTGCAAAAAATAATATTATGAAATCTAAAACATTTGCTTTCCTACTGTGGTTTTTTTTAGGAATTTTTTCTGCACACAGATTTTATTTAGGTAAAATTGGTTCAGGCATTCTTTATTTACTTACCGGACAATTAGCAGGCATTGGTTGGATTGTTGATTTATTTCTTATAGGCACTATGGTCGATAACTATAATAACCAAAAAGAAATAAAAAAAGTTAAAAAAGAAGTTAAAAAAGTTCAGGCTATATCGTCATAAAACAAGGGAGTATTTCACTCCCTAAAAGTTATTACTTTATGGAAACTGGAAAAATACTTCAACGAATTATATTCGTATTATTATTTATCATATCTGTTATAATTTCAATTTCTGATACTATCAGTTTATTGATATTTGTATTTAATATTGAAGATATAATAATTTTACAATTATTTGTTATTCAGCTATTTTTAGCTACAGTTTTTTGGGGAGCTACATTTTATGTGGCAAAATTGGATAAAAATTACAACAAGCAATTACTAATCAAAGAGATGCTTGTAAAATCCCCAACTATTTTGCTAAGTGTTCTGATAACGGGTACTTATGTTTTGTTGTATTTTTTTATTTTTAGTTTCTTGACTGTTTCAAAATATGGCAAAGGCGGTTGGGGCGGAGATGCTAATGAGGCTTTGTCGTGGCTTTTTATAATTATTGCAATTATAATATTTTCATTTGTAATGTACAAAATTTTCAGAACAGATAAACAGGATATTTCTTTGTTTCTTTATAATCAGTTTTCTGTTTTAAAATGGTCTTCATTAATTGCTTTACCTTTTGGTATTTGGTCTGCTTTTTATTTCTACAGAGAAAAAAACTGGGCTGCAATTGTGATTTGGTCTGTTTTACTTTATCTGATATATTCTTTTTTTAAGAAAACTTCAGAAAAGGTACAAGATGCCATTACAGACGCAAATTTAAACAGGATAATTCATGAAAATAAAAAAAGAGTGATAAGTCAAAATGATGGTGGTCAAATGAATGAAACAGAAAAGAACATCAGTGTTGCAGATGAACTTACTAAACTAAAAACATTGTTAGAAAAAGGTGTTATTACTGCAGATGAATTTGAACAACAAAAAAGAAAACTTTTAAATATATAAAAAATATGAGAATAATATTTGGAATCTTTTTTTCAATAATAATATTTACATCCAGTTTTGGGCAGAGTAAAAAAGAATTAATAATTATCTTGAAAAATCAGATAGATAGTTTAAAAGAAGTTGTCAATAAAAAATCAGATACAATAATATCGTTAAATCAAGACTATAGCAAATTAAGCAAGCAATTAGATAAAATATCTTCTGATTATCAAAAGCTAACAAAAAACGCTACTCAAAAAGAAGATTCGTTAAATCGTTTAATGCTTGATATAAAAAAACAGAATATTAAATTCATGAATTATGCCACACATCAAAATAACGAATGGATTTATTTAAATCGTGGCGAAACAAAAAATGGTTTTTCATTTTCTGAAAATGACAGATTGTTTTATCATGATAAAATGATACATGGAATTAATATACGACAAACAACTTCAAGTATAAAAGTATCACCAATTACTGCTAACAGGCGATATGTAATTTGTGATACTTATGGTTTTTTTCAAGACGAATATAATTTAGACGGTTATTTTATTTGTGATTTATTGGAACATAAATCATATGGTATGTTATTGGGAGTTTATTTGGGACAAACAATGTTGTGGTCGCCTGAGTTTACCGATGTATTTTTACAAGGCGGAGGCGAAGGGTTTTCTACTTTATGGCATGTACAACTATCACCATTTAATATTATTACTTTTGATTTAAGTTCTGAGTTAAAAAAAGATGAATATGGTTCTTCAATTGAAGAAATATGGTATGATTTTAATAAGTTCGAATGGATTAGTAAAAATAGAGTAAAAATTGTGGTAGATATTCACTGTAACCCTTATGCGGGAACAGAAAATTGCAATAGTGAAAATCAGAATAAAATAATTCGCTCATATACATACGTATATGATATTCAAAAAAAAGAAATTGTTAGTAAAGAGTAAAATTAATTAAAATCAATAATTATGTTAATCAAGAATGATAAAGTTAATGAGGTTTACGGCATTACAGATAGAGAAAAACAACGTATAATGGATTATTTACAGGGTGCTGTATACTGTTGGTGCAAAAATCGACCAAATGAGTGGTTTTCTGTCAGAGATTTTCTTGGCGGGGATAATTATGACTGGCATGAAACCCCTTTAATTGTCTTATATGAAAAACATATCTTAAAAGGTAAAGATGAAACTAATGCTATTAACGCAGCAGGAAAGGATGCTGGTTGGCTATTAAAAAAAGTTATTGCAGAAGATCAAAGACACTTTGATACAAAAAAAGAAGATTTAATAAGAAAATACAAGTGGGTCTGACATAATTGAATACAACCATCAAAAGCGTAGCCAAAAAAGCTACGCTTTTTTATTTCCTGTAAAATCATTATATTTATATAAAACATAAAAAAGCGTAACTCCACAGAACTACGCTTTTTTTCACACTTAAATATTCGGAGCAAAATTAATTTCCTTTTAACTTTTCCCTAATTTTAATTTCCAATTCTTCCGCTAACTCAGGATTATCTTTCAATAAATTTTTTACGGCTTCGCGTCCCTGCCCTAATTTGGTATCGCCATAACTAAACCATGAACCACTTTTTTTAATAATTTCAAATTCTACGCCAAGATCAATAATTTCACCGGTTTTTGAAATCCCTTCGCCATACATCAAATCAAACTCAGCCTTTTTAAATGGCGGAGCTACTTTGTTTTTTACGATTTTTGCACGTGTACGATTTCCCTTTACATCTTCACCGTCTTTAATAGAGCCGATACGGCGTACATCTACACGTATCGAAGCATAAAACTTCAATGCATTACCTCCGGTAGTCGTTTCCGGATTACCAAACATCACCCCGATTTTTTCGCGCAATTGGTTGATAAAAATAACACAAGTATTTGTTTTGCTTATTGTTGAAGTAAGTTTTCTAAGTGCTTGCGACATTAAACGGGCTTGCAGTCCCATGCGTGAATCGCCCATATCGCCTTCTATCTCAGCCTTGGGAGTTAATGCGGCAACAGAATCGATAACCACAATATCAATGGCGCCCGAACGAATTAAATGATCCGCAATTTCCAATGCTTGTTCACCATTGTCGGGTTGTGAAATATACAAATTATCAACATCCACCCCAAGCGACTCGGCATAAAACCGGTCAAAAGCATGTTCGGCATCAATAAATGCAGCAATTCCGCCTTCTTTCTGCGCTTCGGCTATGGCATGAATTGCCAAAGTAGTTTTACCCGAAGATTCGGGACCAAAAATCTCTACCACTCTACCGCGCGGGAAACCACCTACACCCAATGCAATATCAAGAGCCAAGGAACCGGTTTTAATTGCAGGCACATCAACAATAATTTCGTCGCCCATTTTCATTATGGCTCCTTTACCAAAATTTTTATCAATTTTATCAAGGGTAACTTGTAATGCTTTTAATTTTTCTTGCTGAATATCTTTTGCGTCTTTTTGTTTAGCCATTTGTTTTATTTTATTTTATTCTAAATCATATTTAAGATTTAACTAATCCTCAATTTTTAATTCCTTATATATCTGATTAGCATGGTCTTTTGTTTTAACCTTTTTAATAATTTTTTCAATTATCCCTTCCTCATTAATTATAAAGGTTGTACGGTGAACACCCATATAGGTTTTTCCGTACATTTTTTTCTCACCCCAAACACCAAAATCATTTAAAATGTGTTTTTCGGGGTCGGGGATTAAAGTAAACGGAAGCTCATTTTTTTCTTTAAAGCGTTCATGCCGTTTTTCATCGTCAGGACTAACACCGATTACTTCAAAACCTTTGGCTTTCAAATCTTCATAATTATCACGTAAGTTACATGCTTGCGCTGTACAGCCCGGTGTCATGTCTTTAGGATAAAAATACAATATTATTTTTTTACCCTTTAAATCATCTTTATTTAAGCCTTTAAAATATTTTAAAAAATCAGGCGCCTTATCCCCTTCTTTTAATTCACTCATATTATTAGCATTATATTATTTAAAATCAAATACTTAAACCTAAAAACACACTTTTTTGTTTTGTCTTTTTCAGATAAGCTACAAATATATAAATACTTAACCCATTTTGTATGTTTTTTTTAAAGCAGTTATTAACAAATTCATAACAAGTAGGATTTTTTTAAATTGTTGCAAGTGTTTTTCATATTTTTTAGTATTTTTGAAAAATATATAGTTTTGCTTTACATTTTGCACTTAATTTTTAAAAAATTATATACTAATGAATAAACACAATATTTTACAGGTTCTACTTTTTGCACTTTTTATTTTGTTAATTTCTGCGACTATGCCGGAAAGCAATATAAAAAATTCCGGGATTAATACTTTTCGGAGTTTTTCTTTCTCAATTGATTTGAAAAAGAAAAACTATTATAAAAAGATCTTTACCAAAGATGAGCAAAAAGAATTAAGCAAAGCAGATAAATATTTGCTATCAGCTAAAAAATACATGCAACAATACAATAATTATCAAAAACAAATTGAACGCCAATATACAATTGCCGAAGAAACCAATAGCGGCAAAACCATGAATAAAGCCCTGAAAAAAGCCAAAAAATTAGAAAAAAAAGCATTAAAATCAGGAAAAAAAGCGCTTGTATATTACAACAAAGCATATGATATACGTAGCAAAATATATTCAACAGCAATAAGCCGTGTACGCTTAAACGACAATTCAAAAAATGCAAAAATCGGTCGAGAAATTGAGTTGCGTGCAAAAACCTTATTCGACGAAGCGGATGCAAAAGTCAGAACAGCCCCTACACACGACGAACAACTAAAATTTGAAGCCTTAAAAGCAGCCAATGATTTACGATTAAAAGCTTTTGATTTACAAGAAGCTGCTTTTGGTTTTTATGCTAATGACGAAAACTTAAATCCTGATGATTATCTGAAAGATAAAAACATAGATAACAATGGTGATAATAAAATTATTACTGCCGATACCAACTTTTTCCCGAAACCGGTTGAGCAATACAACCCCATGAGCGACCCGAATCTTTATCGTTCAAAAGCCGGAATTATTTTGCCCAAATTAAATTTAACAGACAATGAGTTAAATCAAATTGTACAATCAAACAGAATGAATCAGCAAGCAAATTTGATTATGAAACAAGTTGATGAAATTTACCTTGAAGTAGATTCATTAAATATGCTTGCCGAAAGACAAACGGATATTGCACTGAAAGAAAAATTAAAAACAAGAGCTGTTGAGCGAGAGCAAGTTGCTTTCGGGAAATTATTAAGTGCAACAAACTCATATATTGCTGCTAATGAAATTAAATACAAAGTATATAAGGTACATTTTCCCGATGTTCGCCCTAAAATACAAACACCACCTACTGAACGAGCCGATTTAATGGCACGCACAGCAGATGATTATTACAACAAAGCCATGTCGGTAAAACGCTCTGCTGCCAATTTAATGTATCGTTCAGACAGATACCTGAAATTAATGAGTGCTAATGATATGCTTTTGTATGCACTACAACTACAAGAAAGCGCATACGGTATTTATTTGAGTATCCCGGAAGCAGTTTCAACAGGTATTGACAGCACAATAGCCACTGCAAACGTAATTAATAATTCAAAAACAAGCACAAAAAAGGAGAACACATCTTCAAACTTAAGTTGGCAAGTACTTTCAACATACACTTATTCGGCAAAAATGCCCAAACCGGTAAAATACAAAGCCAAACAAGGTGTGGTATTTCATGTTCAGGTAGGTATTTTTAAAGGTTTATTACCGCCGGAAAAATTTGCAAAAGTAAGTCCGTTGATTTTTGATAAATTTGTTAAAAACCCATATCGCCGTTTTTTTGCAGGTGAATACAGAACATATGAAGCTGCTAAGGAAGCGCTTAAATATGTAAAAGCTTTAGGCTATCGCGATGCTTTTATAGTATCCCGTGTAAACGGAAAACGTAATTCCTATGCTTACGGAAAATCAAAATTAGTTTTTGATGAAAATTATAATCAACGTAAAATTCATGAATTAGCTGTTTTTTCAAGCGAAAAAGTAAATAAAACCAACAGTGGAAGCAACAATAATCAAGCTGTTAATTACGGAAATAACCGGAATGTAAAAAATGTAAGCGGTTTGGCTTATTACGTTCAACTAGGAATGTTTTCCAAAACACCGGATAAAAGCTATTTTAATAATATATCGCCAATTTTTACCGAAAAGGTAGCAGGTAAAGGTACCCGTTACATGACAGGTCCGTACCAAAACATTGCACAAGCACGCTCTGCCGAAAAAGTAATTAAAAATCAAGGATTTTCAGATGCTTATGTAGCTGCTTATCTGAATGGAAGCAATATTGCTTTAACAAAAGCAAAAAACATGGAAAAATCGGGAAGCAATACATCAAGTTCAAACAATCAAAACATATATTCAGCTACGGCAAACATTAGTTTTGGTGTTCAAATTGGCGCTTTCAGAAATAAGTTGGGCTATTCGGAACTACAAAAACTAAAGAAGGCATTTGCACCAAACACGATACATTTTAAAGTGATTAACGGAATGAATATCTATTATGTAGGAAATTATAAAAAATACAGCGAAGCAAAAGCTTTACAAAAAGATTTATATCTAAAAGGAAAAACAGATGTTTTTGTAATTGCCTTTAACGGAAATAAAAAAATACCGGTTAGTGAAGCAATTAAATTAAGCAAATAAAATGTCTATAAAGTTGGGGAAAGACTGATAATTGCAAATTTTATAAAAGTTGAATGTTTTACACGAAGTAAATTAACAAAGTCGAGGCACAACCATTATAGCGATTACAAACAAAAACTAATTACTGTGATATCTTGATTTTTGTAATTTAATCTAAACCTAAATTCATAAATCTAAAACGTAGTATTGTTATTCGTAATTAAAATAAAAAACGATGAAACAATATCCTGACAAAAATACATCTGAAACTCATTTTTCGAATAAAGAAGAAAAATACAAGCTTATTTTATATAATGACAATTTCAACACTATTGATTTTATAATTGATTCATTAATTGAAATTTGCAAACACAATATCGATCAAGCTACACAATGTGCTTTTATAGCACATTACAAAGGAAAAAGTGTTGTAAAGAAAGGTATGTATGATCGATTAAAATCAATGAAAGATGCATTTACAGACAGAGGTATAAACACAGGAATTGAGTAATTGCAAAATATTTTAAGCTAAATTGAAAAGGTGTTAATTATATACTGAAAAATAGCAGTTTTAACCAATAAAATCGTATATTAGCAAAATGACATTATCAGCAATTATCGCATTAATTATAATAGGAATTGTATTAATTCTTTTAGAGTTTTTTGTTGTTCCGGGAATTACTATTGCAGGAATAGGCGGTTTACTTATGCTAATAGGCGGAGTTTTTATGGCTTATTCAAAATACGGAGCGCCCGGCGGGCATTATGTGCTGGCAGCTACTGTTTTATCATTGATTTTGATACTGCTCATTGCATTCAAATCTAAAACATGGCAAAAAATTGCCTTAAACAGTGAAATAAAGTCGCAAGCAAAGGAAGATTTAAGCTTAAAAATAAATGTAGGTGATAAAGGCAAAAGCATATCCCGCCTAGCACCGCGTGGAACCGTTTCTTTAAACGATATTTTTGTTGAAGCAGAGTCAATAAGTGGTTTTGTAGATGAAAATGAAGATGTAGAAGTAGTTAAAATAAAAGGAAATAAAATAATTGTAAAACTTAAAAAATAAAACAAATGGGAGTATTAGGAATGTATTTAGCTTGGACGGTGGTATTTATCATCGGACTTATGATATTATTGTATTTTGTGCCAATCGGTTTATGGTTTCAAGCACAAATCACCAATGTTCGTATTTCATTGTTGCAACTGATTTTTATGCGTTGGCGTAAAGTTCCGCCATCAGTAATCGTGAATGCAATGATTGCTTCAAAAAAAGCAGGAATTGATTTAAAGCGCGATGATTTGGAAGCACATTATCTGGCTGGCGGACATGTAGGAGCTGTGGTAAATGCTCTAATTTCTGCCGAAAAAGCAAATTTACCTTTATCGTTTAAAACAGCAACTGCTATTGATTTAGCAGGTCGTGATATTTTAGAAGCCGTACACATGTCGGTAAATCCTAAAATAATTAACACACCTCCGGTTGCAGCTATGGCAAAAGACGGTATTCAATTAATTGCCAAAGCAAGAGTTACGGTGCGTGCCTCCATTGAAAACTTAGTTGGTGGTGCAGGCGAAGAAACTGTACTGGCTCGTGTTGGTGAAGGTATTGTATCGGCAATCGGTTCATCACACTCGCATAAAGAAGTATTGGAGAACCCGGATTCTATTTCAAAATTAGTACTGGGTAGAGGTTTAGACGCAGGAACAGCCTTTGAAATTTTATCCATTGATATTGCCGATGTGGACGTAGGAAAAAATATTGGTGCTGAACTACAAGAGAACCAGGCAAGAGCCGACCTGAAAGTTGCCGAAGCAAAGGCTGAAGAGCGCCGTGCAATGGCGGTAGCACAGGAGCAGGAAATGAAAGCATTGGCACAAGAAATGAAAGCCAAAGTAATTGAAGCAGAAGCCGAAATCCCCAAAGCAATATCCCAAGCCTTCCGTGAAGGCAATTTAGGTGTAATGGATTATTATAATATGAAAAATATTATTGCCGATACTGAGATGAGAGAATCTATTTCAAAACCGGGTAAAAAGAAGAAAAATGAATAATTTTAAC
>Ga0256840_1001757_pt1 | contig 19894 bp, 21 predicted proteins | sample 355202metaG_FD_185969 | JGI IMG/M metagenome (GOLD analysis project Ga0256840, IMG submission 185969) | Hydrothermal vent microbial communities from Mid Atlantic Ridge, Atlantic Ocean - 355-202 | ecosystem: Environmental > Aquatic > Marine > Hydrothermal vents | place: Atlantic Ocean: Mid...
AACTCAACCACAGGTATATTTAACTGCGGCTCAAGTGCAAACTGCCGAGCATTGACTCAGTAAACTTATCTGCTTTTATGGTTGTATTATTTATTGTTTTATAGTATAATCATATATGGCTAAACTAGATGAGATAAAAGAACAAATTGGTTTAAATAAGTTCATAATGGGCTTAGTATCAATCATGATATTTTCCATAACAGGATTTGCAACTGCAAATTACGAAGAAATAAAATCTGGGTTGTTGATAATAATTTTTATATCTAGTGTTGTTTTGATTTATATTTTTGTAATTTTATTTACGAAAACTATTGACAAAATAAAAAGTTTAAAGGATTTGTAATGAATGAAATTTTGATGTATATGATAGCTGGAGCATTTCTTTTTTTTATTTTTAAATTTGTTCAATTGTCAAAAAAACTAGTAGATAGTGAATAAGACAATAGTTATTGCATGAGTGTTTGTTTTAATATTAAAAATAACCATCTTTGATGTACTATTTTGTCTCTCTTTTAAACTCCCCACTTCAACCACTGACTTACACTTTTGAAGAAGATTTAAAACCTGGTAATATTGTAGAAGTAACTCTCAACAGCAAGTCTCGTTTGGGTGTGGTTCTTAGTAAGACCCAAAAACCAGAGTTTGTTTGCAGTGAAATTTTACATGTAAAAGATGAGTTTTTTGACGAAGTTACACTCTCTTTGGCAAAGTTTGTTAGTGAGTACTATGTTTGCTCACTTGGTGATGCTCTTAATCTTTTCATTCCCATATCTAAAAATGCTCTACATGTAGAGGTTGTAGTAGATACGCATATAGAGCTTTCAGTAGAACAGCAAAAAGCATATGAGTTTTTACAAAAGCATGATCGCTCACTTCTGTTTGGTGATACAGGAAGCGGAAAAACAGAGGTCTATATAAAGATTATTGAAAAGACTATAAACGAAGGTAAGAAAGCTATATTTCTTATGCCTGAGATTGGGCTTACTCCACAAACAAAAAAGAGGCTCAAAAGTGCTTTTGGAAACAGAGTGGGGATTTGGCACTCAAAAGTTACCAAAAAGAAAAAAGAGGAGATTTTAAAGGCTCTTCATGATGGTGAGATTAGTGTCATAGCAGGAACTAGGTCTGCCCTTTTTCTTCCAGTGTCGAACTTAGGTTTGATAGTAGTGGATGAAGAGCATGATGATAGCTACAAATCAAATCAAAGACCTCGCTACAATGCTAGGGACTTAGCACTCCTGTTTGGTAAAAGAAAAGATGCAAAAGTTGTTCTAGGAAGTGCAACACCGTCTCTAGGTAGCTTTAAAAACCTTCCAAGATTTCGTCTAAGTGGTACCTACTTCTCTTCAACAAAAACTATCTACTTTGAACATGCCAACAATGAACTATCAAATCCTTTAGTAGAGAAGATAGCAGAACATATGCAAAAAAACTCTCAAGTTATAGTTTTTTTGCCAACTCGTGCAAACTTCAAGTATGTGGCTTGTGGAGAGTGTGGCGAAAAAGTTCTATGCCCTTTTTGTTCTGTTGGTATGAGTCTGCATGTAAACAAAAATGCATTAAAGTGCCACTACTGTAACTTTGCCCAAGCCGTGCCTAAAGAGTGTCCAGCCTGCCGCTCTACTCATATGCGTTCAAACCGCATAGGAACACAAGAGGTTATGCAAAGGCTTAGAGAGATTTTTCCTACAAAATCTATAGAAAAGTTTGATAGAGATGAAATCTCAACTCAAAAAAAACTAAATGCGAAGCTAAATGCCTTCAATGCAAAAGAGATAGATATATTGGTAGGAACTCAGATGCTTGCAAAGGGGCATGACTATCATGGAGTGGGCTTAAGTGTAGTTATAGGCATTGATACCATCCTAAACTTGCCAGATTTTCGTGCAAGAGAGAGGGCTATGAGCCTTCTATTACAAGTTGCAGGGAGAAGTGGCAGAAAAGGAGAGGGAGAGGTCTATATACAAACTCAAAACAGAGAGTTTTTTGAAGAGTTTTTTGGAGACTATGAAGCTTTTTTAAATGATGAGATGTTTTATAGAAAAGAGATTTATCCTCCTTTTGTAAAACTTTTAAAGGTTTTAGTAAGTCATAAAAAAGATGATAAAGCAAGAGAACTGCTAGACCAAGTAGTAAAAATCTCACAAAATTTCAAAGAGCTCGAAGTAGTAGGTTATGGCAGAGCCAATGTAGAACGCATAGCCAACAAGTACAGATACAACATGCTCTTAAGAGCAACCAATACACAAGAGCTACTAAAGTTTGCTCATAGCATTAAACACCTCCAAGTTGAGATAGACATAGACCCCTTATCTTTCTCTTAATAGTTTTTTTGTATAATAACCTTAAATACGAGGAGTAAATATGCCAAAGATATTTGAATACTTAGGTATAATAATCATGTTTTATAGTAACGAACATGAACCTGTACATGTACACGGCAAGTATCAAGCATATGAGTCAAAAGCTGAATTTATTATAATAGATGGAATAATAATTGACATAAGGATAAAAGAGGTAAAAGGAAAGCGAGCTTTACCACATAAAGAGCTAAAAGAGTTTAGAAATTTTGTCGAAAAGTTTAAAGAAGAGATAGTTAAAAAATGGATTGATTATTTTATCTATCATAAGAGTATAAATTGTATTAAGATTGAAGGGAAAGTTAAGTAATGAATTCATATATTTCTATAGAAAATGCAAAGTATATTGAGGATTATAAAATATACTTAAAATTTAATGACGGCAAAGAAAATGTAGTTGATTTTAAAAGTTTTATTGAAAAATCTAGTCACCCTGATATTGAAAAATATCGAGATAAAAAATTGTTTCAAAAATTTTCTTTAGAAAATGGAGATATAGAGTGGAATGATTATGAACTTGCTTTCCCAATTTATGATTTATATATAGGACAGATTTAAGTGATAAAGCGTTATAAAACAAACAAAATATATATTGGTGATGTGGCAGTTGGTGGAGATGCTCCTATAAGTGTGCAGTCTATGACCTACTCAAAGACACATGATATAGAAGCAACCGTAGAGCAGATAAAGAGACTTCATTTTGCAGGAGCAGATATAGTTCGTGTGGCTGTACCTGATTATGAAGATGCAAATGCTCTTAAAGAGATAAAAAAACAGACTACCTTACCTTTAGTAGCTGATATTCATTTTAACTATAGATTAGCTTTGATTGCGGCTGAAGTTGTAGATTGTATTCGTATAAATCCTGGCAATATTGGTAATAAGGATAGAGTAAAAGAGGTAGTTAGAGCGTGTCAGGATAGAAATATACCTATTCGCATTGGGGTGAACTCTGGAAGCTTGGAGAAGGAGTTTGACAACAAGTATGGACCAACTGCAAAAGGCATGGTTGAGTCTGCTCTGTATAACATCAAATACCTTGAAGATTTAGGTTTTAGTGATATAAAGGTATCTCTAAAGGCTAGTGATGTTGAGCGAACTGTTGAGGCTTACCGTATGCTTAGACCTCTTACAGCTCACCCTTTTCACTTGGGCGTTACTGAAGCAGGGACCAAGTTTCACTCTACCATAAAATCTTCTATCGCTTTGGGAACTCTTTTGCTTGAAGGCATTGGTGATACTATGAGAGTTTCTATGACTGGTGAACTTGAAGAAGAGATAACAGTAGCTCGTGCAATTCTAAAAGATAGTGGAGTTGTAAAAAGTGGGGTCAATATAATCTCATGTCCCACTTGTGGCAGGATAGAAGCCGATTTAGTAAAGGCAGTTGCAGAAGTAGAAGAAAGAGTAAAAGATATAAAAACACCACTCAATGTTTCTGTTATGGGCTGCGTGGTTAATGCAATAGGTGAAGCAAAACATGCAGATGTTGCAATTGCCTTTGGTAAAGGGCAGGGACTTGTGATGGTAAAAGGTGAAGTTGTAGCAAAACTTAAAGAGGATGTTTTGGTAGATAGATTTATGCAAGAAGTTGATAAGGCAGTTGCCAATGGATAACCTACATAACATAAACATAGAGCGTTCAGTTCTAAGCTCAATTCTGTTTAACCCTGCTACTTTTGAAGAGGTGGCATCTGGTATAAAGGCAAGAGATTTTTATCTTCCAGCTCATAAGTATATATTTGAAGCTATGGAGGAGTGTGAGAGAGAAGATCTGCCTATAGATGAAGAGTTTGTAAAGAAAAAACTAAATCAAGAGGAGCGTTTTGATGAAGATGCTATGCTTGAGATACTTTCAACAAACCCACTCCCATCAGTAAAAGCATATATAGAAGAGATACGAGAAAAGTCAATAAAAAGAGACCTAGTCAAGCTAACAGGCGATATACGAGAGGTAGCAGTAGAGAAGGATTTACCATCTAGTGAAGTAGTAGACTTGGTTCAACAAAAGCTTTATCAAATTACAGCTGACAGCAATAATAAAGAGTTTAGAGATTCACCAGAGATGACACATGCTACGATGGAGCATATCTTAGAGATGAAAAAAAGAGGCAATTCTGGAGTTGTTGGACTTGATACAGGATTTGCAAAACTCAATGAACTCACAACGGGATTTGGCAACGGAGACCTCATAATAGTAGCTGCGAGGCCAGCAATGGGGAAATGCCTTGCAAAAGGTACAAAAGTGCTTATGTATAACGGAACTCTAAAGTGTGTAGAAGATATAGTAGTGGGTGATAAACTCATGGGAGATGACTCAACTCCTAGAAATGTTCTATCTGTTGCACAAGGCAGAGAGAAGATGTACTGGGTTAGACAAAATAAAGGTGTCGACTACAGAGTCAATGAGTCCCATATACTTTCACTAAAAAGAAGTAGAAATGAGTGGAGGCATAAGCATGGAGATGTTTTAAATATCTCTATAAAAGAGTACTTAGAAAAATCGGATAAGTTTAAAACAAACTATAAAGGCTATAAAGTAGCTGTTAAGTTTAGGCAAAAATCTCTACCAATAGAGCCATATTTTATAGGATTGTGGCTTGGTGATGGACGAAAATCTGATGTTAGGATAGCAAATGAAGATAAGGAAGTTGTTGGTTACCTAAAAGAGTATGCATCAAGATTGAATCTCAAAATGGTAATATCAAAAGATGATGGTAAATGCCCAATGTATTCGATTACAAATGGTAAAAAAATCAAAAAAGATGAGTTTAGTTTGCAGGCTGTTATGAGGGAACTAAACCTTTTGCATAACAAGCATATACCACAAACATACCTTATAAACTCAACCAAAAATAGACTTGAACTTCTTGCAGGACTTATAGATAGTGATGGTCACTACGATAAACAGTGCAATGGATATGAGATAACTCAAAAAGATGAAAATCTAGCAGTACAGATAAAATTTTTGGCAGACTCCTTAGGATTTAGAACTTCTATAAAAAAGAAAAAAGCAACTATAAAAAAGATAAATTTTGAATGCGATGTATATCGTGTTAGGATGTTTGGTGATATAGATAGGGTCCCTGTTAAGATAGCTAGAAAAAAGGCAGAGCCTTGGAGAGTAAAGAGAAGCTGGAATCAGACAGGTATAAAAGTTGAGTTTGATAAAGTAGATGATTATTATGGTTTTGAGATTGATGGCAATAGTCTGTTTTTACTTGAAGATATGACTGTTACACATAACACTGCACTAACGCTAAATCTAGCTCAGCAGGTTATTGATGACAACAAAGGTGTTGCTATATTTTCTTTAGAGATGCCAGCAGAACAGCTTATGCTTCGTATGCTTAGTGCAAAGACATCTATACCTCTTCAAAAGCTCAAGATTGGTGATATGAATGATGATGAGTGGAGTAGACTAAATGGGGCAGTTGATAGTATGAGCCAAAAGAAGTTTTTTGTAGATGACAATGGAAATGTCAACATACACAATGTAAGGGCAAAGTTGAGGAAGTTAAAGACTCAGCATCCTGAGATTTCTTTGTGTGTTATTGACTACTTACAGCTTATGACAGGTGCAGGAAATAAAGATAGACATCAAGAAGTGAGTGATATAAGCCGTGGTTTGAAACTTTTAGCTCGTGAACTTGATATGCCTATTATCGCTCTTTCTCAGCTAAATCGTGGAGTAGAGAGTAGAAACGATAAACGACCAATGATGAGTGATATTCGTGAATCTGGTGCTATTGAGCAAGATGCTGATTTGATTATGTTTGTATATCGTGATGATGTTTATCGTATGCGTGAAGAGAAAGATAAAGAGCAAAAGGCTAGGATAGATGGTACTGAGTATAAAAGCACATTTTTTGATAAGCCTGAAGAGAGTGCAGAGCTTATCATAGGAAAAAATAGAAATGGACCAATTGGTGTTGTAAATATGGTATTTCAAAAGGCTTGTACTAAATTCATAGATGCTAGTAATGTTCCTGTAGAGATTATTTACAATGATTCTAATATACCAGCAAAAGAAGCAAATATAAGTATGCCAACCCTTTGATGAAAAGTTTACCACTTTTTGTAACCAAAAGAGAGATGTATGTTACTCTTTTGGTACTTGTGGTACTTTTCTTTGTTTCTTTATCATATGAGTTTTATAAATATAAACAACTTACAACCTACTCTTTGTACTCTTCTACACCAACAGTTCTAAGTGTATCTAAAAAAGAGGGAAAAAACTATAGTATATTGAAGCTTAAGAGTGATGATTTTACCTTTTTTACTACATCTAAAAAAGATTTACATATAAAACGAGGTGATGAGGTAAAAGCTATCTTTTATACTGATAATATAGACTTTATAGGCTACCTTAGAGGCTTTTATGCCTCATCAAAACTTTTGCAACTACAGAGGAGCTCTAAAACAAATAGCATAATAAATTTTATATATAAACAGCACAATAGTGATATAACAAAAGAGCTGTATGGGGCACTATTTTTTGCATTGCCTATTTCAAAAAAACTTAGAGCAGATATAGCAAAGTGGGGTATATCACATCTTGTTGCAATAAGTGGATTTCATCTTGGAATTTTAAGTGCCATATTGTTTTTTTTACTTAAACCTATATATACTTTTTTTCAGAATAGATACTTTCCATACAGAAATAGAAGTGCTGATTTAGCATTTATGACTTTTATGCTTCTTGGTTTGTATGTTTACTTTCTAGGTATGGGACCATCTGTTTTAAGGGCATTTATTATGAGTATTATCTGTTTTTTTCTTTTTTCAAAAAATATTAAAATTATATCATTTTCAACTCTATTTTTTACTATATCTATTATCTTGATACTATATCCATATCTTGTATTTTCTATAGCTTTTTGGTTTTCAGTGAGTGGAGTATTTTATATATTTCTATTTTTGCACCATTTTTCACACCTTGGAAAAACTGCTACATTTGTTCTTATAAATTTTTGGGTATTCATTCTTATGCTTCCTATTGTTCATTTTGTATTTGATACTTTTAGTTTTTATCAGTTCTACTCGCCGATTATTAGTATGATATTTGTACTTTTTTATCCTCTTAGTTTGATTCTACATATGTTAGGAGAGGGAGGGGTAATGGACAATTTTTTGTTAAGATTTCTAAATTTACATATAGATATCTACTTCATTGTCACACCGACATGGTTTTTTGTGAGCTATATCTTAATGTCGATTATATCGATACGATTTAAGAGTTTGTCTCTTCTTTTGCTAGTATCTTCTTTGAGTCTAGTACTTGTGCTAACTTAGCACCGTAAAGATAGATAAGCCAAGAAAAGTAAACCCATACGAAGAAAAACATAAGTATGCTAAAAGATCCATATATACTAAGGTATGTTTTATTATATGCCACATAGTAAACAAAAAGAGTTTTTGAACTATACCATATGAGTGAGGTTATAAATGATGCTATGATAGTACTTTTTCTGTTTAGTTTTGTGTTAGCGGATATGGTATACATAATGAAAAAAAGAAACCATATGATAAGGTATGGTACAAATGGCAGCAGATTGATAGAGCTTGTCATACTATTTGATGATAAAAATCCATTTATAAGAGCAGATAGATAAAAAGATATAGCAAGACCAAGTGGCATCATGGTAAGCATGGTCCAGTAGGTTGTAACAGATTCCCAAAGAGTTCTTATGCGTGTTTGAAAAATTTTACTTATGATTTTTTCATAGTCTAGGAAAAACATAATTGAGACATAAAGAACAAAGATAAGTCCTGTAGAACCCATGCTCCCTGTGTTGTCCATAAACTTATTTAGGTATGGTGTGATTGCTTCTTGTTGTGCTGGCATAATTGAATTAAAGATAAAATTTTGAATCTTCTCATAATGCTCTTTAAAGCTCGGCATCTTAGTAAATATACTAAAAGTTATGAGTAAAATGGGTATAAGTGAAAGTATCGTATGAAAACTAAGAGATGAGGCATAGTGTGGAATAGATGGATCTTTTACACTTTTAAATATACCTACAATCTCCTGTTTTTTCATGCCTAAAGCCCCATTTTATTTGGATTTAGTATGTTATTTGGATCAAATGCTTTTTTGATTGAACGAAATAACTCCATCTCTCCATCACTAAATGCTAGGTGCATGTATGGAGCTTTGCTTAAACCTATGCCATGCTCACCACTTAATGTTCCTTCTAGCTTTACTGTCGCTTCAAATATCTCTACTATAGCTTTATGTCCAATCTCAAGCTGCTTTTCATCGCTTCCATCAACCATAACATTGGTATGAACATTTCCATCACCTGTGTGTCCAAAACATGGTACTTTAACTCCATATTTTTTTGATATTTGATCAATCTCTTTAAGTAGTTGAGGGAGTTTGTTTCTTGGAACCGTAATGTCCTCATTTAGTTTTTTACTACCATAAACAGTAATACTCTGGCTAGCATTTTTTCTAGCAAACCATAAATCAGCTGCTTCTTGCTCATTTTGTGCAACTTTAAAATCATTGCACCCATTCTCTTTGAATTTTGTTTCCAAAATTTTTAACTGGTCTGAAAGTTCAACTTCTAGATTTCCATCAATTGTAGCGATTAAAATTGCTCCTGCATCTGTTGGAAGACCTTTGTTGTATTTTTTTTCAACTGCTCTTATAGTTAAGTTGTCCAAAAATTCCATAGCTACTGGCGTAACTCCAGCTGCCATTGACTTGTAGACTGCATTCATCGCATCATTGACAGTAGGAAAAACTCCCATCATGCTCTGAGATAGCTTTGGTTTTGAAATTAATTTTAATGTAATTTCTGTAATACAACCAAGTGTTCCTTCACTCGCTATTATAATTCCAGCTATATTATACCCAGCAACATCTTTGATGGTTTTTTTGCCCGCTCTTATGATCTCACCATTAGGAATTACAACACGAAGTGCCATTACATAGTCTTTTGTAATTCCATATTTTGCAGCTCTCATTCCACCTGCATTTTCACTTACATTGCCACCAATAGTTGAGTAGTGTTCACTTGCTGGGTCTGGAGGATAGAAAAGACCAACTTCCTCAGCCGCAATTTGTAAATCCATATTTATTACACCAGGTTGTACAACTGCAACCATATTTTCCATGTCTATTTCTAATATTTTGTTCATATGCTTTTCATAAGCCAAAATGACACCACCATCGGCTGGTAATGCACCACCAGTAAAGCCACTACCAGCACCACGAGGAGTAATTATGATTTTGTGTTTGTTGCAATATTGCAAAATTTCACTTACATCTTTTTCATCTCTTGGAAATATAACAAGTTCTGGCTCATAACGAGTTCTTGTTGCGTCATAAGCATAGGCGATTAAATGTGCCTTGTCGTCATAAACATTTTCACTACCAACAATACTTTTAAAATACTTTACATGTAGAGCTTCCATTTATTTACCTATTAGACTTTGATAATATGCATTGTAGTCTGAGATATCAGAACTACTCCATTTAAACCAACTTGCTTCTATACCATTTACTCTTGTATAAAATGGGACTTGGGCTTTTTTAATATATCCTGTTTTTACAGTTTTAACTGTCATAAAGTTAGAACAATCTACAAAGTAACCGTGGTTGTTGAGTGCAAAAAAGATGAGCCCAGCAGAGTTAATATTACAAACTTTTTGAAATGTTTCTCTATCTGGATTTGGTCTATAAATCTTTGCTAAATATGCTCCAACGATATCAGGATGTACCCATGTGATATCTTTAAAATGTTTTGTAACCTCTTTATATACCTTGTAATTAGGAGCAACAATTAAGGCTCTATTGTAAAGATAGTTTAGAGTTACCTTATCACCAGCAACAGGTAAAATACCAGGTTTTGGAAAAGCAGCTTGAGCTGAAAGTTTAAATACTTCAAACCTTATTGTTGCTGTATCACCATTCTTTTTAACTACTTTTGCACGAGCAACAATGGTTGAAGTGCCATCTTTGAATGTATGTGTTACGATTCCTGATGATCCTAGAACAATGTTATCCGAATTTTTAATAATGGCATTTCTTCCATTAATCTTAATAATCTCTGTTTTAAACTCATTGAAAATAGATTTGGCACTTGCTGATTGCCAGAAGACTAAAAATATACCAACGATGACCAATAACTGACGCAATGGAACTCCTTTTGCTTTAATTGTGAAATTAGACTTCTTGAATAATTCCTCCCTATGAGTTGCTGAGACTGCAAGGGGTTATACAAGAAGTCCATTATACAATAACAATTTTAAAAGAAGATTTATAGTTATTTAGGTAAGATGTTGATAATTACAAAAAGGGTGGTGGATGTTTAGAGTATTTTTAGTATTTTTATTTTGTATAGTCTCACTAAGTGCAGCTAGTCTAAAAGTAGAAAACTGGGGCAAAGGTGAGACATTTTTAACTTTTTTAGAAAAGAATAAACTTCCTCTTAGTATCTACTATAATCTCGAACCAGAAGATCAAAAGATTACAACAGATATTATGTCTGGCGTTAAGTATCAAATGCTTATGAGTGATGATGGGCAGATTGAGCAAGTTTTGATTCCGATTGGTGAGGAGTTGCAACTTCATATTATAAAAGAGAAAGATACCTATAAACTTACAAATACTCCTATATCGTACCAAGAAAATGAAAGAGTTCTTACAGTTGAGATTAAAAGTTCTCCATATCAAGACATAATAGATAAAACAAACAACTATCTTTTAGCTCATGAATTTATTCAGGCATTTAAAAATAGTGTAAATTTTAAAAGATTGAGAAAAGGTGATAGAGTAGTTATTTTCTATAAAAAAAGAGTGAGGCTTGGTCGCCAATTTGGTGCTCCTAAGATAGAAGCTGCAATGGTCGAGGTTAGAGGCCATAAAAACTATGTTTTTAGTTACAATAAAGGCAGATTTTACGATGATAAAGGAAAAGAGGTAGAGGGATTTTTCTTAGCAAAACCTGTTAATTATCGTAGAATTTCAGATGGTTTTACATATAAAAGATGGCACCCGATTCTAAAAAGATACAGAGCACATTTGGGTATCGACTATGCTGCTAGAAGTGGAACACCTGTTAGAGCAGCAGGCAATGGAAAAATCATCAAGATAGGAAGAAGAGGTGGTTATGGAAAAACTATAACCATAAAACATGATAATGGCTATAAAACACTATATGCTCATATGAGAGCATATAGAAAAGGTATGAAGCGAGGTAAGTGGGTTAAAAAAGGGCAAGTTATAGGTTATGTTGGAAGTACAGGTATGAGTACAGGTCCTCATCTTCACTTTGGATTATACAAAAATAATCGTGCAATTAACCCAAATAGTGTCGTAAAGGTAACAAAGTCAAAATTGACTGGCAAGAAGAGAAAAGAGTTTTTTGCATACACAAAAAAGTTTAAAAAAGATATCGAAGTAGCATTAAATAGTTACGAACAACCTGTAAAAGAGAAGTCATTTGAGTACATGGTGAGCTTAGATCAAAAACAAAATAATATGCAGTAAGTTTAGGATAGGTACACATGTTAAAAGACATAAAAGATAATATAGAGATAATAGAGCTATTTTTAGCTGGAAAGTTAGACTATGAAATTTCAGTATCAGATTTGGCAAAGTATCTTAAGGCTATAAAAGCCGAAGATGAAGAGCTTTTTATCTCACTACTGCAAAGATTCCCACATGATGTATTGGGAGATCTTGTACTTGAACTTCCTGATTACTACTTAAAAGAGATTATACAGAACATACCATCAGAGCAACTTAGCGAGGCAATTGATGATTTAGAGAGTGATGATGCAACAGATTTAATTCAAGATATTGAAGAGATAGATGAAGAGAAGGCAGAAGAGATTTTATCAAGTCTTGACGAAGAGGATCAAGAAGATATAAAGCGTCTGAGTCGTTATGATGAGAATGAAGCTGGTGCATATATGCAAACAGAGGTCTTTACAGCTTCATATGATGAAAAAATACAAAATGCAGTAGATCGACTAAGAGATCTTAAAAAAAATGGAGAATTAGAAAATATTCACCAAGTCTCAATCGTCGGAAAGCTCAATAGACTTTTATATACAATTTCTCTTGAAGATCTGATTATTTTTAATTTTGATAATACTTTTAGCAATGAAATTTCTGGTCGTGAAGATGAGTTTAAAGCTAGATATGTTCATGACGATGAAGATATTTCAAAAGTTATTGAGTATTTTGAAGATTATGACCTTTCAGCTTTACCAATTGTTGATTATCATGGAAAGCTTTTAGGAAGAATTACATCGGATGATATTTATGATATTATTCAAGAAAGAGCAACAGACCAGATCTATAAACTTGCAGGTGTAGATGATGAGATAGAGCATGAAGAGAGCATATTTGAGGCTGGTAAGGCTCGTATTATCTGGCTTTTTTTGAATCTATTTACAGCACTGCTTGCTGCAAGTGTTATAGGTCTTTTTGAAGATGTTATAGGAGCTTATGTTGCACTCGCAATTTTAATGCCAATAGTTGCATCTATGGGTGGAAATGCTGGAACACAATCACTTACAGTTATGGTTCGGCAATTAGCACTAGGTGAAGTAGATAGGGAAAATGCAAAGGATGCTATTAAGAAAGAGGTCTATATTGCAATTGCAAATGGATTAATTTTTGCTTTTAGTATTGGGATTATTGCATATTTTTGGTTTAATGATATTCGTATAGGTTTTGTTATAGCTATTGCAATGCTTATTAATCTTATAAATGCAGGTCTTGTTGGCACTTTAGTTCCTTTGGGTTTAAAAAGAGCTGGTATTGACCCAGCAGTTGGAAGTAGTGTATTTTTAACAACAACAACAGATATTGTTGGATTTTTTAGCTTCTTAGGATTGGCTAGTTTGGTATTAATGTAATGAAAAAAAAGAAAATAGAGTTTTTAAGACTTGAAGATTGTAAAAAATCTGCATATGTAAAACCAAAAAGTATGTTTTACATTCAAAATGGTGTTGAAAAGCGCTGGGATGTAGTAGATGCTCATGATAGTGTGTCTGTACTTCTTTTTCACGAAGAGTTAGACTCTTTTGTTTTTGTCAAACAGTTTAGACCATCTATATATTTGAAAAATCAAGACGGATTTACTTATGAGCTTTGTGCGGGATTGGTTGATAAAGATAAAACTCTACAAGAGATAGCCCGCGAGGAGATTTTGGAAGAGACAGGGTATGATGTTCCTTTAGAAAAAGTAAAAAAAATCACATCTTTTTATACTGCAGTTGGCTTTGCAGGTGGTCGTCAAACTTTGTATTTCACAAATCTTGATAATAGCATGAAAGTTAGCAAAGGTGGTGGAATTGACAATGAGTTTATAGAAGTTATCTATATTAAAAAAGATGAAGTTATGGACTTTATGTTAGATGAAAAAATTGCAAAAACATCTGGTTTGATGTTTGCTCTAATGTGGTACTTTAGTCGATAAATCTTTTAGTTAGCCCTTTGTAGCTCTCTATACGCCTATCTCTAAAAAATGGCCAAATTTTTCTGACTTCTTCACTACTTTCTAAATCTATTTGAGTTACTAATACCTCTTCTTTATCGCAACTAGCTTTTGCTATAAATTGACCTTGTGCCCCAACTACAAAAGAGTTTCCCCAAAACCTTATGCCATCTATTTGATTTTTATTATCGAGTTCTTTTCCAACTCTATTGATTGCGATTAGTGGTATACCATTGGCTATTGCATGTCCTCTTTGTACTGTTATCCAGGCATCTAGTTGTCTGTCTTTTTCTTTTTGTGTATCTTCATCAAACCAGCCAATAGCAGTAGGGTATATAAGTATTTCTGCTCCTTGAAGTGCCATAAGTCTAGCAGCTTCAGGAAACCATTGATCCCAGCAAATCAAAACTCCAAGCTTGCCAACACTTGTTTGGATAGGCTTATAACCTATGTCGCCCTCAGTAAAATAAAATTTTTCGTAAAAACCAGGGTCATCTGGTATATGCATTTTTCTGTACTTACCTGCAATTGAGCCATCTTTTTCAAATACTATAGCAGTGTTATGATACAAACCAGCAGCTCTTTTCTCAAAAAGGGATGTTACCAATACTATGCCATGTTTTTTTGCTATTTTAGACCAAAATTTTATATCGTTTTGAAAATTTTCTGCTTTTTCAAAATTTTTTGTATCTTCATTTATGCAAAAATATCTATCTTGGTGCAGTTCTTGAAGTATTATTAATTTAGCCCCTTTTACAGTAGCTTTTTTTATCATACTTACCGTATTTGATATAGTATTTTCTTCTTTATATGATTGCTGTATTAGTCCTATTTTTAACATTGTGAACTCTTTTTATAATATTTTTATTATAATGATAGCAAAATTAATCAGAAATTAATCTTTATTGAATTATAATTTCAATAATTATTATCAATAAGGAATATTATGGCAACATTAGCCGATTTAAAAGTAGATGAAAAAGCTGTTGTAACAAAGATAGATGCAGAGACAGAACTAAAACAGCGACTTGCTTCTTTGGGACTCAGAAAAAATTCTGAGATTAAAATTAAGGCTTATAGCATTAATAAGAGCACAATAGAAGTTGAACTAGGAACAGCTATGTTAGCACTAAGATACCAAGAAGCAAAAACAATTGAGGTTAAGCGTATATGAAAAAATTAACAATCGCTCTTGTAGGGCAACCAAATGTTGGTAAAAGTATGTTAATTAACTCAATCTCAAATTCTCGCCTTAGAGTTGGAAACTTTTCTGGAGTAACTGTAGAAAAAGCCGAAGTTAGTTTTGACTTTCATGGTTTTAATATACATATAATCGATCTTCCTGGGACATATTCACTCAATGACTATACGCAAGATGAGAGAGTAACAAAAGAGTTTTTAGAAAATGAAGATTATGACATGATTATCAATGTTGTAGATGCTACCAACTTAGAAAGAAATCTGTTTTTAACTACTCAGCTTTTGGGATTAAATAAAAAGATGATTGTTGCACTAAACATGATGGATGAGGCTAAAAAAGAGGGCATTTGCATCGATGAGGAACAATTAAGCAGTATTTTGGGTGTTCCATGTGTAAAAGTATCAGCTGTTACGAAGAGAGGTGTTGGAAAACTGATAAATCGTGCTGTTGATATGACAAGTTTTGAAAAAGGGAATTCAAAACTGATTTTTAGTGATACTGTTGAAGAAGAGATAGAAAATATAACAAAATTTTTTAAAGATAAAAAATATAGTTCAGCGATGGATTATCGCTCATTAGCGATTAAACTACTTGAGGAAGACACAAAAACATATAAGCAAATACATGATGAGCCAATTTGGATAGAGCTACTTCCTGTTATAAGGGAAGCACTAAATCATCTTTATATTCATTATGATACAAAAAATATAGAAGAGATTTTTTCAGAGGAGAAAGCAGCTTTTGCAAAAGGAGCAGTCATGGAGACTGTTAGTTTTAAAAAAGAGGAAACAAAGAGTTTAACACAAAGAATAGACTCTATTTTGCTTCATAAGATTTTCGGTATTCCTATTTTTCTTTTCTTTATGTGGGGACTCTTTCAACTTACTTTTGAGTTAGGTAGTATTCCTATGGATTGGATAGATGCCTTCTTTGCATCAATTAGTGAGTATGCTAAAACAATATTTGGTGATGGTGAGCTAGGATCTCTAGTAGCAGATGGTGCCATTGCAGGAGTTGGTGCAGTTGTGCTATTTTTACCAAATATTATGATTCTTTTCTTAGGTATTGCTCTACTTGAGACTACGGGTTATATGAGTAGAGTTGCATTTTTATTAGATGGATTTTTTCATAAGTTCGGACTACATGGAAAGAGTTTTATCCCCTTAGTAACTGGGTTTGGGTGTTCAGTTCCTGCATATATGAGTGCAAGAACACTTAAAAATGATAAAGACAGATTGATTACACTTTTTATAATAGGCTTCATGAGCTGTGGAGCCAAGCTACCTGTGTATGTTCTCTTTGCAGGAGCATTTTTTGGAGAACAAAGTGCAGGAAATGTTCTGTTTATTATATATATTGTTGGTGCAGTATTTGGACTTATTGCCGCAAAAATTTTAAAAGTTTTTGTTTTTAAAGGTAAAGATGAACCATTTGTTATGGAAATGCCAAAGTATCGTCTTCCATCGTTTAAACTTGTTTGGCATACAGTAATTACAAAATCAATCATGTATCTTAAAAAAGCGGGTACTTTTATTCTTGCTGCTAGTATTTTTATATGGTTTGCTAGTAACTATCCAAAACAACATGACTTAGAGTTAGAATATACTAAAAAAATTGAGCTTACACAAGATGAAGGTATAAAAGCTGATTTAGCTAATGAGCTCAATAGAAAATCTTTAGAGAGAAGTTACCTTGGCATAATTGGAAAAGCAACAACTCCATTTTTTGCTCCACTTGGCTTTGATTGGAAACTAACTATTGCTCTTGAAACAGGTCTTGCAGCAAAAGAAGTTGTAGTATCAACTCTTGGAGTTCTGTACTCACTAGGTGGGGATGTAACAGAGTCAACAAGTAGTTTAAAAGATGAGATAAAGAAAAATATAGATTTCCCAACAGCAGTATCTTTTATACTATTTGTAATGATATATCTTCCATGCTTTGCAGCATCTATTGTTTTTGCAAAAGAGTCTGGTAGCTACAAGTACTTGGGCTATCTGTTTATATTTACAACAGGAGTAGCTTGGACTATCTCTTTTATAGGTTACAATATAACAGCCATGTTAGTGTAGGGTTTTCCCTACTCTAACTAAAAAAGAAGATTGCTAACCTTTAGCATTGCTTGTTCAAATCTCTGTATATATATCTCAATTTTTTCTATATTCTTTGCCATTTCGAATCCTTTTAATGATTTTATTTCAAAATTGTACAAAAAATTTAAATTATGCTATAATAATATTTCAAAATGAAATACTTTAAGGATACCTCTGAGGATATAAGGGTTTTTAGAGGTATCCTTAAGTTTAGGAGTCAATATGCCAGATTTTAAAGAGATACTAAATCGTATCAAAGATATATTATCGCAAGAGCTAGGAAATAAAAAAGTTTATGATAAAGATATTGCAGAATCTCTCGGTATCAATCATGTAAGTTTTGCAACTATGAAAAGTAGAAAAAAGATTCCATATAAAGAAATTTTGGAATTTTGTGCAAAAAGAAAAGTATCTATTAACTGGCTTATGTTTGACCAAGTTGTTAAAAGTATAGCTGAGCAGAGTGAGAAATTTGAAAGAATTCATTACTTTAGAGATATATATGCAAGTGCTGGTGGTGGAGCTGAAAACTATGAGGAAGATAGTGAATTTCTTACTTTAGATGAAGAGATTGTAAATCATCTTGGCGGTAAACAAGCTATTAAAAATATGCATGCACTAAATGTACTAGGCGATTCTATGGAACCCACTTTAAATGATGGAGATATAGTTTTTATGGATAAAGCAAGTACCAACCTAAATAGAAATGGAGTCTATATTGTGACAACACCTGTGGGGCTTTTTATTAAAAGATTACAATTAAGAGCAAATGGAATGGTAGCTTTAGTTTCAGATAATGAGGCATACTCAGATGAGCTTGTCAATGCAGATGATATTAAAATACTTGGAAAAGTTGTTGGAGCCCTGTCCAACAACTTGTAAAGCTCTACATGTAGAGGCTATAGTGCCTCTTTGATTTCTATATTTACAATTTTATCATTTTGATTGATTGAGTCAAGAACTTTCATACTATCTTCATCACTTGGATCAATTGCTCCAAAAACTGTATGAAGTCCATCTAGGTGTGGAAGTGCATCGTAGCATATAAAGAACTGACTACCACCTGTATTTGGTCCAGCATGTGCCATCGAAAGTGCACCTTTTGCGTGTTTGCTTGTGTTTTGTGAAGCCTCACACTCAATCGCCCATCCTGGTCCACCAGTTCCTGTACCAGTTGGACATCCACCTTGTGCAACGAAACCTGGGATTACTCTGTGAAAATTAAGTCCATTGTAGAAGCCATCATTTGCTAGAGTTGCAAAGTTTGCAACAGTATTTGGAGTCTCATCTACAAAAAGTTTTACATTCATAGCACCATGATCTGTTGTTATCACTGCGTACTGAAATTTTGCTAACTCATCTTTTGAGTAGTCATATGTTTTTAAGCTCATTTTATATCCTATTTAAATAAATTTGTATATGATTATATCATATTTTGGGTTATGCAAGAAGTCTAATAAATAAAAAAGGAATTAAAATGTCAAAAGTGGTTTTTATAACAGGTGGAACATCAGGTTTTGGTAAAGAGATGGCAAAAATATTTGCAAAGGATGGATATAGAGTTGTTGTAACAGGACGAAGAGATGAAAGACTACAGGATTTGAAGGATGAACTAAAAGACTTTGATATATATACCTTGAAATTCGATGTTAGAAATAAAGAAGAGGTAGATAGAGCTATAAATTCTCTACCGGAAAGATATAAGAATATAGATATTTTGATAAATAATGCAGGGTTAGCACTAGGACTTGAAAAATCTCCAGAAGCTTCGATAGATGATTGGGAGGTTATGATAGATACAAATATAAAAGGTCTTTTATACATCACAAAAGCGATACTCCCCATCATGGTAGAAAGAAAAAAAGGGTATATATTCAATATCGGTTCAACTGCAGGAAACTGGCCATATGAGGGTGGGAATGTTTATGGTGCAACAAAATCCTTTGTGCAGCAGTTCTCATTTAATCTAAGAACAGATTTAAAAGGTACAAATATTAGAGTAACCAACCTTGAGCCAGGTATGGCTAAAACAGAGTTTTCAAATGTGAGATTTAAAGGAGATAGTAAAAAAGCAGATAGTATGTATGAGGGGATAAAACCACTTCTTGCTGAGGATATTGCACATCTTATATTTACTCTTTCAAAACTACCTGAGCATGTAAATGTAAATTCATTGGAAGTAATGCCAACATGTCAATCATATGGACCACTAGTAGTTGAAAAATAATTGACGATATTTATAAAATATTTATAAACCATTTGTATAATGTTTAAAACAATATTTAAGGGTTTAGTTTATGTCAAATGACGAAATAAATAGTGATACTGGGTGGTTATTCCTTTTCTTAGCTTGGATAGTTGCAACTGTTGGGATGCTAGGTAGCCTTTTTTTTAGTGAAGTGATGGAATTTGTACCATGTACTCTATGTTGGTATCAAAGAATTATGATGTACCCATTGGTATTTATTCTTTTAACTGGTATGATGCCGTATGACAAAAAAGTTCTAAAGTTTGCTTTACCTTTTGTTGTGCTAGGCTGGGGATTTGCTCTTTATCACAACTTGCTACACTTTGGTATTATTCCAGAAAATGCTAGTCCATGTGTGCAGGGCATACCATGCTCTACAAAGTATATTGAGTGGTTTGGATTTATAACAATTCCTATGTTATCACTTATAGGGTTTAGTCTGATAGCAGTATTTTTATTTATAATGAAAAAAAGGGGATAGGTTAATAACTGACCTTAATCACCATCTATACTTTTAGATGGTTTATCTTTGC
>Ga0256840_1001758_pt1 | contig 19890 bp, 17 predicted proteins | sample 355202metaG_FD_185969 | JGI IMG/M metagenome (GOLD analysis project Ga0256840, IMG submission 185969) | Hydrothermal vent microbial communities from Mid Atlantic Ridge, Atlantic Ocean - 355-202 | ecosystem: Environmental > Aquatic > Marine > Hydrothermal vents | place: Atlantic Ocean: Mid...
TAAGGTTGTATACCACAAAATAAAGAGAGAAAATAAGAAAAAATCTCAAAAATTTATAAAAAAATCTCAAAAATTAAAAATAATTTAGAAGTTGATTATTTTGCAACGGTCTTACTATTTAATTAGAATATAAAAAATTATTATGCAAATAATTAACAATTTAATAAACTAAAAAAGAGGAAGCTTTTTTACCTCCTCTTTTTATATCTTAATACCTAAATCTGAATCAATCTACTAAAACCCATTCGCCTTTTTCAATAAGCGGAATAGCTTGTTTGTATTTCACTTCTTTGCTTTCTCCACTCATAATATTTTTAATGGTTACTCTTTCGTTTCTACCGATTTTTCTTTCGGTTCTAACAATGGTTTCCGTCTTTTGTGGTTGTTGTTCTTGATTGGTTTGTGCACTTTCATTAGGATGATTAAATTCGGCTTTCGAAAGTTTTACTTTTTCTCGCTTAGGTTCTCTTGCTTCACTAACTTGGTTAGGATTTTGATTTGGCAATGCTCCTTTTAATAAGAATGAAAGTACTTCTTTATTAATTTTATCTAATAATTGTTTAAACAATTCATAAGACTCAAATTTATAAATTAACAATGGATCTTTTTGCTCATAAGTTGCATTTTGAACCGAAGTTTTTAAATCATCCATTTTACGTAAATGCTCTTTCCATGCTTCGTCAATAATCGATAAAGTTACATTTTTTTCAAAATCATCAATTAAAACTTTCCCTTCTGTTTCGTAAGCTTCCTTTAAATTAGTAACTACTTGAATGGTTTTTTGTCCGTCGGTAAACGGAACCACAATTCGTTCATAACGATCACCTTCATTTTCATAAACACCTTTAATTACCGGAAATGCAGCTGCAGCATTACGCTCAATTTTATCTTTATAATGAGCATAAACTTTTTTAAATAACTCATCCGTTAAGGTTTGTGTATCTTTGGATTTGAATTCTTCTTCCGTAAACGGAGATGCCATTGTAGAGAACAAAATTAAATCTTGTTCAAACTTCTTAAAGTCGTTTGTTGCTTTAGCCTCTTCAACTAAGGAAGCGACTGTATCGTAAATCATATTTACAATATCTACTTGCAAACGATCGCCGTATAATGCGTGACGACGACGTTTATAGATTACCTCACGTTGGGCATTCATCACATCATCGTATTCTAACAAACGTTTACGAATACCAAAGTTGTTTTCTTCTACTTTTTTCTGAGCACGTTCAATAGATTTGGAAATCATAGAATGCTGAATTACTTCGCCTTCTTTTAATCCCATTCTATCCATCATTTTTGCAATTCGTTCACTACCGAACAAACGCATTAAATTATCTTCTAACGATACATAAAATTGTGATGTTCCGGGATCACCTTGACGACCTGCACGACCTCTAAGCTGTCTGTCAACTCGACGCGAATCGTGTCTTTCGGTACCAATAATAGCTAAACCTCCGGCTTTTTTCACCTCATCTGATAGTTTAATATCGGTACCACGACCTGCCATATTTGTTGCTATGGTTACAACTCCGGGATTTCCGGCTTGAGCAACTATATCTGCTTCTCTTTGATGTAATTTTGCATTTAACACGTTGTGGTTAATTTTACGCATACTTAACATTCGTGAAAGTAATTCGGATATTTCAACAGAAGTTGTACCAACTAAAACAGGTCTTTTTTGTTGTACTAATCGTACAATTTCATCGATTACAGCATTGTATTTTTCGCGTGCTGTTTTGTAAATTAAATCCTCTCTATCTTTTCTTGCTAATGGTCTGTTTGTAGGGATTTCCACAACGTCTAATTTATAGATTTCCCATAACTCACCTGCTTCTGTTATTGCAGTTCCGGTCATACCGGAGAGTTTACGATACATTCTAAAATAATTTTGCAATGTAATTGTTGCAAAAGTTTGCGTTGCATCTTCAATTTTAACATTTTCCTTTGCTTCTAATGCTTGGTGTAATCCGTCTGAAAAACGACGACCGTCCATTATACGACCGGTTTGTTCATCAACAATTTTCACTTTGTCATCCATTACCACATACTCTACATCTTTTTCAAACAAAGTATAAGCTTTAAGTAATTGGTTTAAAGTATGGATACGTTCACTCTTAATACCAAATTCTTTAAAAAGTTCTTCTTTCTTTTTTGTTTTTTCTTCTTCTGATAAATCAGATTTTTCAATGTCGTTTAATGCAATACTAATATCCGGTAGTACGAAAAAATTTGGATCGTTATTTTTATTTGCTAAATAATCCAATCCTTTATCGGTTAAATTAATTTGATTGTTTTTTTCATCAATCGTAAAATACAGCTCTTTATCAATTTTAGGCATCTCACGATTGTTATCTTGCATATAAAACTTTTCGGTTTTTTGTAACAATTGCTTAATTCCTTCTTTACTCAAATACTTAATTAATGCTTTATTTTTTGGCAAACCTCTATATGAACGATACAATTTGAAAGCTCCTTCTTTTAAACTTTCTTTGGTTCCTTCTTCGATTTGTTTTTTAGCTTCGGATAATAATCCGGTAAGGTATTTTCTTTGCAAACCTACCAATTCACTTACAATAGGTTTAAGTTCATCAAACTCGTGTACATCTCCTTTTGGTACAGCTCCGGAAATAATTAATGGTGTTCTGGCATCATCAATCAAAACGGAATCCACCTCATCGATAATAGCATAATTATGAGGTCTTTGTACTAAATCGTTTGGCGAATGTGCCATATTATCACGTAAATAATCAAAACCGAATTCGTTATTTGTACCATAAGTAATATCGGAATTGTATGCTTTTTTACGAGCATCGGAATTAGGTTGATGCAAGTCGATACAATCAATTGAAAGTCCGTGAAACTGAAATAAAGGAGCCATCCAAGCCATATCTCTTTTTGCCAAATAGTCGTTTACGGTTACTACGTGAACACCGTTTCCGGTAAGTGCATTTAAGTAAATTGGCAAAGTCGCTACCAAGGTTTTTCCTTCACCTGTCATCATTTCTGCAACTTTACCTTGGTGCAATACAGAACCACCAATAAGTTGCACATCGTAATGAATCATATCCCAAACAATTGGTTTCCCTGCAGCATCCCAAGTGTTTTTCCAGATTGCTTTATCTTCACCTTCTAAAACTACGTAATCATGTTCTGCACTAAGTTCTCTATCAAAAGGAGTTGCAGTTACTTCCATTTCAGGATTGTGCACAAAACGCTTTGCGGTTTCTTTTACTACTGCAAAAGCTTCTGCTTGAATTTCATTTAAAACATCTTCCGAAGCTTTATAAGATTCATCTTGTAATTGATCAATTTCCTTATAAATTTCTTCTTTACGATCTACGTTTGCCGATTTAGATTCTTCTTTTAACGCTTCTATTTTATCTTGAAAAGGTTTTATTGCTTGTTGAATTTTTTGTTTAAACTCAACTGTTTTGTTACGCAATTCATCTAAAGACATCTGACTCAGTTGTGATTCAAATGCTTTTACTTTATCAACTATAGGTTGTAATTTTTGTAAATCTTTTTTCTTTTTATCTCCTACAAATACTTTTAGGACTGAATTTATAAAACTCATTATTCTTTAATTTTTAGGGTTCAAATTTAAGCAAAAAAAAAGCCGATAACGGCTTTAATTTATATATTTTTTTGTTAATTTTATTAATATTCATCTTCATTCCAGAGAAAATCTTCTTCTGTAGGATAATCCGGCCAAATATCTTGAATTACTTCATAGATTTCGCCTTCATCTTCTAAAGCTTGTAAGTTTTCTACAACTTCTAATGGAGCACCTGTACGAATCGCATAATCTACCAGTTCATCTTTTGTTGCCGGCCAAGGTGCATCACTTAAATAAGATGCTAATTCTAAGGTCCAATACATAATTTTTAATCGTTTTAATTTTTGCAAAAGTAATTTTTTATTTGATATAAGCAAATTTTTGCAAGATTTTTTTTAAAGAACTTTTTTATTACTTGAAAATCAACTTTATATTCCTTGTTTTAAGCGTATTTTTTACAGTCTAGGTCGCCAAGGAATTTCAGTTGCTTTGTTATCCTTTGTCAATTTTCGTGCCAAGACAAAAAGGTAATCAGACAAACGGTTTAAATATTTTAAAACAACTTCATCTATATCTTCATTTTCTGCAATTGCCACACAAATACGCTCTGCTCTACGACAAACACATCTTGCTATATGACAAAAAGACACAGTTGTATGACCTCCGGGAAGTATAAAATTTTTCATTTCCGGAAGATCTTCATTCATTATATCTATTTCTTCCTCCAAAAATTTAACATCAGCATCAGTTACTTTAGGAATATTTAAACGGTCTTTACCGTTTTTTAATTTTTCTTTGTCTTTAGGCGTTGCCAGCATTGCTCCTAAAGTAAACAATTCATTTTGAATTTTTATGAGCATTTTAACATCGTGTTCGGCTATTTTCTGGTCTCTGATTAATCCGATATGCGAATTTAATTCGTCAATTGTACCATAAGCTTCAATTCTACCGCTGTATTTTGGTACTCTTGTGCCTCCAAAAAGAGAAGTTAATCCTTTATCGCCTGTTTTAGTATATATTTTCATAATCAAGAATTATTTTGATGTGTATTTTTAATAGAGTCTGTTAACAGTTTATAAATTTCTTGCTGTTTTGGTTGCAACAATTTTAAATGTTCTTCAATCGTTTTTTGATCATTTCTAATTGCAGGACCGGTTTGAGCGTTTACCGGAGATGTTTTTTTAATCTTATTGGCTGTTTCGATAATTAGAGGTTTTAAAATGGAAAAAGGAACGTCTTTTTCAACACAAATCGTTTCCGCAATAGCGTATAAATGATTTACAAAATTATTAACAAAAACAGCCGCTACATGTAATTTTTTTCGTTGTTCCGAATCAATTTTATATACTTTTTTAGAAATCGTCTTTGCTATTTTTTTTAATATTTTTAAATCCTTTTTGGAATTTGCTTCAATACAAAACGGCACTTTTTTAAAAGATATTTTTTTATTTTTACTGATAGTTTGTAGCGGATAAAATACACCTTTTCTTTTAAAAGGAAGAACATCCATAGCAACAGCTCCTGATGTATGAACAAGTAATGCATTTTTCTGTAGAAGCTTCTTTGCAAAATCGGCAATAGCATCATCTGAAATTACTATAATATAGACATCTGCCTCTTTTAATTTACTTAAATTTGTAACTATATCAATTTTCTTCTTAGTAAAAAAAGAATTGGCACTACTGCGACAATAGACTTGAACCAAATCTACTTTTTTCGATTTAAAAAACGCTTTACTTAATTGCGTCCCTACGTTACCGCATCCTAAAATTACGACTTTAATCATACAACAAATTTAATGTATTTTTAGGGTCTTTAACCGCAAAAATTCATGAAATTAGCTTTGTTTAGTTGTAAAATTTTAGAGTCCGAAGGAATACCTTAGTATTTTGAAGGCTCTGAAGTGAAGCAGATGAATAAAGATAATTTTCAAAGCCCTCATGTTTGAGCTTAAGGAAAATACGAAATTTATGATTTAATTGACTGATTTTATTTATTTTATATAACAGAAATTGTGGTGAATTTTGCGGGTTAAAATAAAAATAGCTGCAAATATAAAATTTGCAGCTATTTTAAATCTGTTTTAATTATTCTATTTAAGGTTATTCCATATTAGGAGCACCACTTAAAATTTCGTCATTTGCCAAATCTTTAAAAGTTTCGAAATTTTTATGAAATTCTTTTGCTAAAACCTTCGCTTTTTCGGTATATGCTTTTTTATCAGCCCAAGTATCTATTGGATTTAACACTTCGGAAGGTACATTTTCACAAGAAGTAGGCATTGCCAATTTAAAAATAGGATGTTCAATATAATCTACATCATTTAATTTTCCGGCAAGTGCGGCGTTAATCATTGCACGTGTGTATTTTAATTTCATTCTGTTACCAACTCCGTAAGGACCACCTGTCCAACCAGTATTTACTAACCAAACATTTACGCCTGCCTTTTTCATTTTTTCGGAAAGCATTTCTGCATATTTCGTAGGATGCAACGGCATAAAAGGAGCTCCGAAACAAGCTGAAAAAGATGGTTGCGGTTCATTTACACCTTCTTCGGTACCTGCTACTTTTGCTGTATATCCTGATATAAAATGATATGCGGCTTGTGCGGGAGTCAATTTAGAAATTGGAGGTAAAACACCAAAGGCATCGGCAGTTAAAAATAAAATGTTTTTAGGATTTTCGCCAATAGACGGCACTTTTATATTTTCTATAAAATCAATTGGATAACTTACTCGCGTGTTTTGTGTAATAGATGTATCCGAGAAATCGACTTCATTAGTGCCTTCTTTAAAAATTACATTTTCTAACAACGCACCTTTTTTAATAGCACCGAATATTTCCGGTTCTTTTTCGGCAGACAAGTCGATTACTTTGGCATAACAGCCACCTTCTATGTTAAAAACTTTATTGTCCGGCGTCCAACCATGCTCATCATCACCAATTAATTTTCTGTTTTTATCGGCAGATAAGGTGGTTTTACCGGTACCTGACAATCCAAAAAATATGGCAGTATCTCCTTTTTCTCCTTCGTTAGCGGAACAATGCATTGGAAAAACTTTTTCAAAAACAGGAAGTGTAAAGTTTAAAGCAGAGAAAATTCCTTTTTTTACTTCTCCGGTATAACCGGAACCACCAATTAATACGGTTTTGCGTTTAAAACTTAAAATCGTAAAATTCCCTTGACGCGTGCCATCTTCGGCAGGATTTGCTTGAAAGAAAGGAGCTTGTAAGACGGTCCATTCCGGTGAAAAATTTTGTAATTCATCTTCAGTTGGTCTTAAAAACATATTATAAGCAAACAGGCTTACCCAAGGCAATTCAGTTACTACTCTAATATTTATTTGGTATCTTTTATCAGCCACGGCAAAAGCATCGCGAGCATAAAGTTCTTTTTCAGACAAATAAGCAACTACTTTATTGTAAAGTTTATCAAATTTATCTTCATCAAACGGTTGGTTGATGTTTCCGTCCCACCAAACACGATCTTTTGTTACATCATCCATAACAATAAAACGGTCTTTTGGCGACCTACCGGTAAATTTTCCAGTATTTACAGCTAAAGCACCTGTGTTTGTAAGTTTTCCTAAGTTTTGTTTTAAGCAAATATCAACTAACTCTTCGGAAGATAAATTCCAGTGGATATTATTGCTATTGATTCCGTAAGAAGTTAAATCCTTGTTTCCTGTCTTACTATCCAATTTGGTTTGCATAATATAATTGTAATGTTGTTTTTTATAGAGGTCAAATTTAAGGTATATTCCGAAAACGTTATCGTTTTAAAAATATTTTATAAACTTTTGATTGTTAATAACTTTTTTTTTGAGAATATTTTATTGTTTTTTTGATTTTTTTGAGAATTGAACAGCCAGATAAAGCCATCCGATAATAAAGAACAAACCTCCTAGTGGCGTGATTGGACCAATAATTTTACCGGAAATAATCCCTGTAGAAAGTAAATAAAGAGAACCTGAAAAAAATAAAATTCCGATAAAGAAAAAAAGACTTATTCTGTTTTTTGTTTTTTCTGTAAATCCATTATACGAATTTACAAACAACAAAACTAAAACATGATACATTTGGTATTTTACACCGGTTTCAAACACTTTTAATTGCTCTAAACCTATTTTTGATTTTAATGTATGTGCTCCGAAAGCTCCTAAAACAACAGCTAAAAAACCTAAAACAGCTGCAATTGATAAATTTTTATGCATCTTTTTTTTTGCAAAAATAGGTATTTTATATGATATAAAGTGACGAAAAATAAAATCAAATTTGTATTTTTGAATCCTTTTTAAAGACTATTATGAGAAAAATATTAATAATCGGAGCAGGAAGATCTGCTTCTTCCTTGATAAAGTATTTATTAGATAAATCTGAAACTGAAAATCTATTTTTAATTATTGCAGATAAACATATTGAATCTGCCAAAAAACTTATCGGAAATCATCAAAATGCCAAAGCAATTACGCTGGATATTTTTGATGAAGAGCAACGAAAAAAAGCAATTAAAAATGCCGATATTGTAATCTCCATGCTTCCGGCAAGGTTTCATATTGAAGTTGCCAAAGATTGCCTTGCTTATAATAAAAATTTGGTTACAGCATCTTATGTTTCCAAAGAAATGGAAGCTCTAAATGACCAAGTAATAGCCAAAAATTTGGTTTTTATGAATGAAATCGGTTTAGATCCCGGAATTGACCATATGAGTGCCATGCAAATCATTGATCGCATACGTGATAACGGAGCTAAATTACTATTATTTGAATCGTTTACCGGAGGACTGGTAGCTCCGGAAAGTGATGATAACTTATGGAATTACAAGTTTACTTGGAATCCTAGAAATGTGGTTGTTGCCGGTCAAGGAAGTGCTGCAAAATTTATTCAAGAAGGAAAATATAAATACATCCCTTATCATAAATTATTTAGACGAACCGAGATTTTAAATTTAAACGAATATGGTAAATTTGAAGGATTGGCAAATCGAGATTCTTTAAAATATATGGAAGTTTACGGCTTACAAGATATCCTAACTCTATACAGAGGAACAATTAGAAAAGTTGGTTTTTCAAGAGCTTGGAATACTTTTGTGCAACTAGGAATGACAGATGATTCTTATACTATGGAAGATACCGAAAACATGAGTTATCGTGATTTTATAAATTCCTTTTTGCCTTATCGGCCATACGATTCGGTTGAATTAAAACTAAGACATTATCTTAAAATAGACCAAGATGACATTGTCTGGGAAAAATTATTGGAATTAGATTTATTTAATCCTAATAAAAAAATAGGCATAAAAAATGCAACACCTGCACAATGCCTCCAAAAAATATTAATGGATAAATGGACTTTAAAAGAACATGATAAAGATATGATTGTGATGATGCATAAATTTGGTTATGAATATGCCGGAGAAAAGCGTCAAATAAATTCTTATATGCGTATTTTAGGTGATGACCAAACTTATACAGCAATGGCTAAAACTGTTGGTCTGCCAGTTGCAATTGCAACTTTAAAAATATTAAACGGAGAGATTAAAACTCCGGGAGTGCAAAGACCGATTACCAAAGAGGTTTATGTACCTATTTTAAAAGAATTAGAAGAGTACGGTGTGGTTTTTAAAGAGGAAAAAGTACCATATTTTGGCTATAATCCGGAAAATGTGATGGGATAAATTCCATATTTTCGTTGTAGGTTGTTTTGCAGAGATGTAAGGATCGGTTTTAATCGTGTGGAAGTTAGAAATTATACAATCTCCACTTTCATTTTTCATTAATAATTTATAGTTCAAAACTCATCATTCAAAACACATAAATCTAATTTGCATTTTTCAAAATCATTTTAGCGATTTTACCGTTTCCGGCTAGCCATGCCATATTTTTATCTACAAATTTAATGGTGTAATAACCTTCGTTACTTACTTTTACCCAAGATTGTCCTTTGTCGTTAGAAAAATAAACTCCTTCGGTAGATACGGCAAAGATTTCTTTTCCTTGCGTATCCGGAACATATTGTACACAACTAATATATCCGGGAAGTTCACCATTTGCAACCAATTTCCATGTTTTTCCACCGTCATTTGTAATAGCTTTGTTATTGGTGTTTAAAGATTTATTCGTGTAATCACCTCCACAAATAATACCATTTAAAGTATCTGCAAAAGCAATAGAATAACCACCGGTAGATTCTTTTCCGTAAACCAAAGGCGTCTGAAAAACTTCCCAAGTTTGTCCTTTATCTTTTGTATGAAAAACCCTGCTTTGCATACCTCCGGAAATCAACCACGCTTGTTCACCTACAATGGCAATATTGGTGTTACTTGCCGCAAAAGCTGCTTCACCTTTTACTGTTTTTGGTAATTGTGAGCATGGTAATTTTTTCCAATGTTCTCCGCCATCTGCTGTACGTAATATAGACAAACAATATTCTGTTGGATCGCCCATGGCAATGCCGTTTTTTTCATCAAAAAAATTAATGGCATCGTAAAAAACTTTTTCGCCTTCTTCGGAGTAAACCAATTTCGGGTTTTTTAAGCCTTCCTTTTTATCCGTTGAAATTTGATATAACCTTGCAGGAGATGCAATACTTAATGCATATAATTTATCTTTGGAATGTGATATTGATCTAAAATCAGGTGATTCTTTGCCAAAAAACGTGTTTGGTGTAATCAAAAAATTCCCATTAGGGAAAAAAGCGTAAAGCATCCCTCCTTCTGCAGCAAAATAGGCTTTATTATCTACCAAATCAATTGCTCTGATACTGCTTAGTTTTTTTAAACCAAATTTTTTATGATCAAATTTTTGCAATTGTACTTTTTTAATAACTCTTGGTTGGTAAACCTGTTTGCTATCCTTTTTTTCTTTACAGGAAAGTTGTAATAAAATAAAAATAATTCCGACTATATATAAACTCTTGTACATGCAATAAAATTTGTAAATTTGCGTAAATGTAAGAAATAAATTGACAACAGAAAAAAAGATAAAAAAAGCACTGGTAATATCCGGTGGAGGAAGCAAAGGAGCTTTTGCCGGAGGAGTTGCTAAATACCTCATTCAAGAAAAAAAACAGGATTATGATATCATTGTAGGTACTTCAACCGGAAGTTTAATGGTAATACATCTTGCTCTTGAAAAAATTGATGAATTACAAAGAATTTATTCTTCTATTAAACAACGTTCCATCTTTAGTAATAATCCGTTTTTTATTAAAAAAGTACATGGTGTTAAAGTCATCGGAATTAAACATATTAATACATTATGGAATTTTTTAAACGGACGAAAAACCTTCGGCGAAAGCAAAAATTTACGAAAATTTATTCGTAAAGAAATCTCGAAATCCGATTTTTTAAAAGTAAAAAATTCCGATAAGGAAGTCATTGTTACGGTTTCTAATCTAACCGAAAACAAAGTGGAATACAAATCGATCAATGACTACGATTATGAGGATTATTGCGATTGGATTTGGGGTTCGTGTAATTATGTGCCTTTTATGAGTTTATTACAAAAAAATAATTGCGAATATGCAGATGGCGGTTTTGGTGATTTAGTGCCAATTAAAAAGGCAATTGCAAAAGGAGCAACGGAGATTGATGTGATTATTTTAGAAACTGAAACCGAACATTTAAGTAGAATGCCTTCTAAAAATCCGTTTTCTTTATTAATGAATGTGTTTGATTTTATGTTGGATCAAATTGAACAACAAAATGTACATATCGGTAAACTACAAGCAATTCATAAAAATGTAAAACTGAATTTGTATTATACGCCAACAGTTTTAACTACCAACTCTTTAATTTTTGATAAAAAATTAATGGCTAGATGGTGGGAAATGGGTTATAATTACGCCAAGAAAAAAGATTTGGTAGAAATGAATAAGGTGAAGTGAAAATTTTGAGATTTGTGATTTATTGGTTTTATATGTAGAAAAAAACCTGCTTGAGTACAAAAGTCTATTCTTTTTTACTCTTTACTGTAAATTAATTATGAGTAATACTTCATGATAAAGTAGCTATTATATTTTCAATTTCTTTTTCGGTTAAATCAAACCATTCACCTCTAATTCTGCTTTCAGAATATGTTTCGTGTAATGCTTTTTCAAAACTTTCTGCCATTTTTCTTACTGGGAATTTTTTTGATATTAGTAATTCTATAGTTGGTTTTTCACTTTGTAATGTTTTTTCCCTATACTTAGGTCTATTAGATATAACCTATCTTATAATAATTATTTGAAGTGTCTTTCATTAGATACACATAACAGATTTTATCTTTATAAATTTCAATTGTATCCTTTTTTCTTATTTCTGTTGGTTGATAATTTTCAATTTCAGTATTGAGTAACTTAATATAGTCCTTCGCAAATTTCTTAATTACAATATTTAAATTTGATTTCGATTTATAATTATTTACTTCTCCAAAATTACCACCTAATATTTCTATTTCGCCTTTTTTTAATACTATTTTCCATTTTTTTAAATTTTGATTTGCTAATAAATCCATTTCTTGATTTGTTAAAATGAATTTTATTTCTAAAATATTTTTTAATTTATTATTTTTTAAAGTAATTGGATTTTGGTATAGATTAAATATTATTTTCTTGTCATTTTCAAACAAAAAATATATTTTATCATTTTTAATTGGCCTAATCTGTTTTGGATTAAAATGAAAAATTATATAATCCCTATTATTCAAATAATTAAACGTAAAGAATAAATCAACTAAATGATTATCTGACTTAGAAATAATTCCTTGAAGTTTTTGTTCATATTTTGGATAAAGCGAACTAACTTCCTTCCATTTTATTATTTTTGATTTACTAAAATCATCCACAAAAATATTAGGAATATTTATATATTTTTTATTTTGCCTGATGATATCATCCTCTCTTATTGTAAATATTAAATATTTTTTATAATCTCTATATATATAATCTGGTTCTGAGAATTCAATATCAATAAAACCTTCTTTTTTTGCTCTTATCATTTTAACATTATCATTAGAATCTTCATATTGATAAATACTATCATTAATTTTAACATAATCTCCATCAGAAACGAACCATTTATAAACATCATTAATACCATAATGTTTATATTCTTTTTTTAAAGGTGAATTTTCATTCTCATATTCTCCTTCCTTGTGAATTATTGATAATTCGTCATTTTCAAATAATTTATCACCATGTTTTTTTATGTGTTCTAAATAACCAGATTTAGAAGAATAAATAGGTTCAAACTTTTGATTTGAAGATGTATATACATAACATAGTATATCTTCCTTATTTATCCATTCTCCATCTGCTTTATCATAATTTTTAAAATAAAATTGATCATCAAAATGTTTCAATTGATATTCGGGGACAAACTGCTTAATATGATTTATTTTATTAAAAACACCTAATTTCTTAAATTTTTCATTATTATTGAAATTTTCGACTGCTTTCTTAATATCTAAAAATTTATCATTATTTTGGGTATTTGTTAAATCCTCATTTTGATTTACAAATTGCAATTTTTCCTCCTTATATTTTTCTCTTTTAATTAATGGATTCATTATTAAATTAACAAATTTTATCCATAATCTTATTGAGATATATCCAATAAAAAATAAAAAAAACAATCCTAAAATAATTTCCATCTATAAGTATTTATTTGATATTACCTACAACTCAAAAACATATACAATTGACTACAATCCAATCAAAATAACAAACATATTACTCATAAGCAGGTAATTTTATTTTGTATTTCTTTTTTGTGGCATTGTTTAATTTATTTTCCCTTAGCCAAGGATTTAAAATTTTAAATTCTTTGTAGGTTAATCCGTATTTTTTAGCAAAAGTCGCCACATTTGTAATAACAGAATCTACCTCAACAGTATAGGTTGGTTTGTAATTATATAAATCGCTTCGATCAAACACAAATCCGTATTTATCAGGATGCGTTAAAATTTCTTTTGCAGCAATGATTCTAAAAACATATCTGGATGTTTCTTCACCTAACAATAAATCGTAATAATTAGTTGCTTGCTGTCTATCCATTTGTTTTAAAATTCCGTTTCTTCCTGCATTATACGATGCTGCTACCAAAGTCCAACTATTAAATTTTTTGTACGCCTCATTTAAGTAATCACATGCTACTTGGGTTGCTTTTTCTAAGTTAAAACGTTCATCTACATTGGCATTTATTTCTAAACCGTGTTCTCTTCCGGTTACTTTCATAATTTGCCAAAATCCTTTTGCTCCTGATGGCGAAGTTGCATTGGTTAAACCGCTTTCAATTAAAGCCAAATATTTAAAATCATTTGGAATGCCGTTCTTTTTTAAAATTGGTTCGATAACCGGAAAATATTTATTGGCTCTTTTAATGTACAATAAAGCATTGGATTGCCAATAGGTATTTACCAATAACTCTCTGTCCATTCGTTCTAATACGTCTTGTTTTTCAATTGGCACTCTTTCGCCTGCAAAGGAAATATTTTTAGGAATTTTTACTGCTTTAATTTCGTAATTATCGGCAACATTTTTATCGGTTTCTAATGAAATATGAATTGGTGTGGTTTGTTGTTCTTTTTTTTCGTCTCGTGCTTTTATAAAGAATCCACTGATTAATATTAATAATGCTAAACCGCTATATTTTGTTATTTTTTTCATATTTTCTTATTAAAAAGGACTTTTAAAAGATTTGAAATCGATTCCGTTAAGGTCTTTATCCGAAATAATTAAATTTTCTGTTTTCCAATTAATATTTAAGGTTTCATCCATTGGATTCATAGAAATCTCACTAGACGCATCGTAAACATTTGAACATTTGTAGGTAAAGATAGTGCCTTTTTTTAAACTAACAAAACCGTGAGCAAAACCTTTTGGTATAAACAACTGTTTTTTATTCTTTTCCGATAATTTTATTGCAAAATGCTTGCCATAAGTTGGTTGGTCTTTTCGTAAATCTACAATCACGTCTAAAACTGCTCCTTTTGGTACAGAAACCAGCTTATCTTGGGCAAAAGGCGGATTTTGAAAATGCAATCCGCGTAACACATTTTTTTTAGATTTGGAAAGATTATCTTGTACAAAATCTGTATTTAAAAAAGAATAGACTTCCTTTTTATAAGTTTCCATAAAATAACCTCTTTTATCTTTAAAAACTTTGGGGTTTATGATGTAAACTCCTTTAAAGTCCGTTTTTATAATCTGCATTTTATCTTGATTTTTTATCAAAAATAAGAACTTCTTGCAAGATTTGACTAATTTTTTTGGCTTTGTTTAAAATCATAACGTGTGTGCCGTTTTTTACTACGATACAATCCTTAATATTTTCGATAGGAAAAATCACATCTTTATCACCGTGGATATGAATAACCTCAGAATAATCTTGAGTTTGTTTCCAATGCAATACATTGTAAATTGCCCATTGCAGATAAGTTTTATCACGTACAGAAAGGTATTTTTTGTACAATTCAGCTCTTTGTTTTGCAAATTTACCAAAAGCATATTTTGCGAAATGTTCGATATTTGTCAAAATAGAAATTGGTGTGAGTTTATATGCTTTCGTTTTTTTTACCATTTTTAACCGTGAAGGCAATTCTTTTTCGTGTTTAACGCTAGAAATAATAATTACTCGATTGGCTTTGTAGTATTTTTTCATTTCTTGTACAATAATTCCACCGAAAGAAACGCCAACAAGCACTGCATTTTTGTGCTTTATTTCTTTTACTAAATTTTGTACGTAGCTTTCTAAACTTTGTTTTTTAGAATCCGGCATTTTCCATTCTAAAAAGTGCATTTCAAACTTATCTTCAGGTAATTTAATATAATCGAAAATTGCTTTATCTGCTGCCAGTCCGGGCATAAAATAAATATGCTGTTTTTGATTCACTTTTTTATTTCAAATTTAGATATCTTATTTGGTATTGTGCATAAAAAAATGTGAATTCTTTGTTAAGAATTCACATTTTAAAGAATTTAAAAAGAAGTATCTATTATAAAGTTTTAGAGTAACTTCCATCTTTAGGTTGTAAATCTCCGGTAATGATTCTCACCAAATCTATGAGAGCCCAAATACCTAAACCTCCTAATGTTAATAACTGCACAATTCCTTGCCAAGTATAACCTAAATAAAATCTATGAATCCCTAAACCTCCTAGAAATACACACAACAATAATGCTGTTACTTGACTTTTACCTGAACTCATAATTGAAGATTTAGCTAATTCATACACACCTGATTTCGTTTCTTGTTTTTTTACAGTTTCAACAACTGTAGCCGTTTTAGAAACACTCTTTACCGGAAAAGCTGCATAAGTACTGAAAGAGAAGAAAAATAAAGCTAAAACTAATGTAATTGATAATTTTTTTTGCATAATATAATTTTTTTTTGATTAATATTGCCTCAAAAATACATTTTATGAATTTAATATCTAAATTATTTACTAGTTTTTTTTTATTTTTTTATATGACTAGTGTTAGTCAAGAAATATATCAAAACGATTATATCGGAAATCTAACTATATATGACACAATCCAACTGTCTTATAGGATAGAATTTAATATTGATAAACAAAAAATAATCGGTTTTTCATATACTGATATCGGAGGAGCTGATGAAACAAAATCTAAAATCATCGGAACTTATGATAAAGTCACTAAAATAGTAACATTTAAAGAGAAAGAAATAACTTATACAAAATCAATATTTAATGAAAATGATTTTTGTTTTGTAAATGCCAAGGCTAAACTTAAAATAAAAAAAAATAAGTCGTTATTAACAGGTGATTTTACAGGAACATTATCAGATGGCTCAAAGTGTATTGATGGTAAATTTACCTTAATAAATATAAAAACTGCCAAAAATAAACTTAATCAATTAACTAAAAAGGTTAACAAAAGTAAATTTATTAGTAAGAAAGATAAAGAAAAGTTTAACAATACAAATTTATTAGAACAATTAAAACCTAGTATTCTCAATGAAAATGAAAACTTAACATTATTTTGGAAAACAAATTATGTGAAATTGGAAATATGGGATAATAAAAAGGAAGACAACGATAGAATCAGTGTAAATATAAACGGTAAAGATATTTTAGTAAATTATATCTTGAAAAATAAAAAGAAATATTTAAAGGTAGCTTTAAATAAAGGTAAAAATATAATAAAGATTTATGCTAACAATGAAGGTTATGCTCCTCCAAATACGGCCACAATAAACTTAGTCAATGAATATAAAGTAGTCAATTTGACAACAAGTCTAAAAGCCTTTAAAACTACCACAATAACACTAATAAAGAGATAACTAAGTAAGGTTGTTTTTGATTCACTTTTTTATTTCAAATTTAGATATCTTATTTGGTATTGAGCATAAAAAAATGTGAATTCTTTGTTAAGAATTCACATTTTAAAAAATTAACTTTAAAAAAATCGCTTTATTATTTCACCACAAATTTCTCTAAAGATTCACCTTTATTTGTTTTTATCTTAATGAAATAGATACCCGAATTTAATTTTAAATTCTTGATATTAAGTTCAATTTTAGCAGATTTATAACTAATTTCTTTAATTACTTCGCCACGCAAACCTATTAATTGAATTTGATTAATTTCTTCACCCTTTGCATCAACAACTAAAATATCGCTAACAGGATTTGGATATACTTCTATATTCAAATCTGTTGGAATGGTTTCTTTTGCTTTAAATTCTTTTGCTACCACCTGTTGCATTGATATGTCTTGTTTTACATAAAATGTATTTACTATATTTCTGGATAACAGAACATCACCATTTTTAGAAACAGCTTCTACTCGTAAAGAATACGTACTTCCCGGATTTAAACCGGTAAAGGCAAGATGATACATTCCTTTTTTAGCTGATGGCTTAAAATAAAAAGTTTTGATTTCTACATTTTCAAGACGAATATAAGCCTCTTGTGATTGTGCTACCTTAGATAAATAAGCCATTACCTTTACATTATTAAAATCAATTTTATTGTCTTTATTTGCAATACCTACTTCCATTGTTTCTCCGTTATATCCATTTTCTTCATTAAAATTAAGATTTAATGCAAAAGCTGTATTGCTTGTTTTATTATTTGCCAAAACCAAGAAAGAATTCTCATTCGTAGTCAATTGATATACACCTTTAGGTACATTGTTAAAATTCACCACTGACACCATAGCACCTGAAAATTTATCCTTAACCGAATTCATCACATCTAGATTGTACTGTCTGTTTCCATTAGATAAAGTAATATAGTTTAATTGATTTTGAGCATAAATAAGCACTTCCATTTCGCTATTATTTTCTTCAACAATAAATTCAGAACTGCCGTTTTTTCCGAAATAAATATTTCCGTTACTTACCATAATGGAAGATTTTTCGGCTTTTACAGAAATTTTATCTATAGGTTTCTTATCCGATTCTGAAGATTGTCTTGAATATGGCGTATTATAAAGACCATTATGCAGATAAGGAGCTACTTCTCTTGAAAAGTGATTTTCACCATTTTCCCATAAAGAAGTGTGATTAGCATCACGCATTGTACGATAGTTGGAATCTCCTGCTCCGGAAGTTAAATTAGGATACGAATTTGTATTTACGTTTCTCTTTGCACGATATTCTGAGATAAATCCATCACTATTAGAGTGCCAGTTACGCCAACCGGAATTAAACCAATCCCACTCCCAATAAGCATCTAAATAAGCACCTACTGTATGATGAAAAGGACGACCTATGTAACAAAAATACCATAGGTTTTCGTAACATTCATCATCCGATTGATGTGCCCACCAACGAGTTGTATTATCTTCCGACATATTAATTCTATTATAGGAAGCTCCATTTGGATTGTTATAATTTGCAAAGGTAGAAGTGGAATTAATTCGCCAACCTCTCGCCCAGTTATGAAAAGAATTTACATTTCCGCTGGTTAATGACCAACCATTAGTGTACCACATAGTTGCCCATATCAAACCCGAAAAATAAGATAATGTTGCCCCTAAATCTGCTACACGTGCTCCTTGCACCGGAGAACTGAGAGTATAAACACCATCTACTTTTTCGTATCCAAAACTTGGTAAATTGTAACTCACATACGGATTTTGACCATATAAAGCTCTTTCCGTATCCATTCCTCCTTTACTATGTGCAACAATACTTACTGTAGCAGCATTAAAATGAGAACGTACACGATCAATCATCTTTTTTAATAATTTACCATTTTCAATGGTAGAACCTAAAGGTTTTAATTGAACAAATGCAGCTTTTAAATGGTAATTTTTGACTTGATCAATATTTGCATCATAGGCACCGGATAGTTTACCGGTAATTCCATGTACAAAAATAACAGGTGTTTTAGCACTGTAATCTGAATATCCTGTGGGATATAAAATAGTTCCCGGATTATCAAAAGAAGTTGGTAATCCATAAGAAACATTATAGTTTCTCTCCATAATATTTTGTGCATTCAAAACAAATGAAAACACGCAAAATAATGTAAAAATTGTAATTTTTTTCATGTAAAATAAATTGTTTGGTTAGTATGCCAAAGATATAAAAATAAATTAAACTAAAATTACTGTGTTAAATCCCATACATTTGCACGCATTTTTAAATATAAAATAATGAAGAAACAAATTGCAATACTGGCTTTTTATATTACCGGTTGGAAATGGGATTATGACAATAAATTTACTTGTGATAAATCGGTTATGCTTGCTGCACCTCATACATCAAATTGGGATTTATTTTATGCCATGGCAACCTATTGGCGTTTTGGTGTAGATGCCAAATTTTTCATTAAAGATGTCTATACAAAAGGATTACATGGCTACTTTTTTAAAAAATTAGGAGCAATTGGTGTTAACCGAAAAAAAAATAATAATTTGGTTGATTATGCCATTGAACTATTTAAGCAAAAAGAAAAATTTGTGTTATTAGTCCCTGCCGAAGGAACACGTAAAAAAGTGGATAAATGGAAAAAAGGATTTTATCATATTGCAAAAGGAGCCAAAGTTCCGGTTGCTCTAGGTTTTTTAGATTATAAAAATAAAATCTCAGGTGTAGGTGGATTAATTCACTTGACTGAAAATTTTGAAACCGATATGCAAAAAATTGAAGATTTTTATAAAAATATTGAAGCAAAATATCCTGAAAAATACAACAAAAAAATATTTTAATTACATTTTAGAATAGCTCTTTTATATATCATTCCAAACAAAAAAAGACCTTTTTAAAAAAGGTCTTTTTAACAGTTTGTTAAAAAAATTAAGCCGCTAAACCAGCCACTAATTTTGTTAATTTAGATTTTAAATTACTCGCTTTATTAGAGTGAATAATATTTTTCT
>Ga0256840_1001759_pt1 | contig 19868 bp, 16 predicted proteins | sample 355202metaG_FD_185969 | JGI IMG/M metagenome (GOLD analysis project Ga0256840, IMG submission 185969) | Hydrothermal vent microbial communities from Mid Atlantic Ridge, Atlantic Ocean - 355-202 | ecosystem: Environmental > Aquatic > Marine > Hydrothermal vents | place: Atlantic Ocean: Mid...
AACGAGAATACTCCCTGATTTATGGGCAAGGAGCAAAAGTTTCAGCTCAACGCCGGATTTAAAAAGATCCATGGCTGTGGGTGCAAGGATAAGAGCACCATCAAGAGATTTGACCGCCAAGGCATCAGCGACTTCATTCCATCCGTTTTTAAGAACGGTCTTAAGTTCACAATGCTCAAATTTTTCCATGCCTTTCTTCAATTTAAGGTCTGTAACACCTAAGATAAGATGATCTGTTATTTTAAGATGACCAATCTTTAAAACAGGTTTGTCTGCCATTTAATACCTCCAGGCCTTTGTAAAAAGCCCCTTTTGCCTGATTTCTGCATCAGGGTCAAATTTTAAGCCTCAAAATACTCGATGTATTCTTCGGGTTAGAGCTTTGATCTTTCTTAACATTAGTTTAAAAAATCCCGGTTTTGACCAGACGCTAAATAAATATTAATTGAAGAATACTATAAGATATTGATCTTTGATATGTCAACAATATTATCATATAATAAGCCTCATGGACCTGGTATCTCTTGAGCATCTTCTTTCCTTGCATATGTATTAATGCGTATCTTTGAGCCCCGCAGTATCGGCCATACTCCGCGCCTTCAGTCAGCCCATTATTTGTGAAAAATTTTGATTTTGTGATGCATTGAATTATGGCCTTGAGTGAAAAAAGCCACGGCAAGATCTAAATCACCTTTTGTAGTAATTTTGAAGTTCTTTTTTGAACCTCTTGTTATGAACACTTTCTCCCCTAATTTTTCCACAAGAGAGGCATCATCAGTTCCTGAAAAATGTTCTTTTTCTGCATAATCGTGGGCGGCAAGAATTATGTCGAGATCAAAAACTTGGGGTGTCTGCACCTGATAAATATTATCCCTTGCCACAGTATCTGAAACAAAGCCCTGTCCATCGGATTTTTTCAATGTATCATGAACGGATAAGGCGGGAACGCAGGCGCCATGATGTTCAAGTGCTCCTGCTATGCACCGCTTGATCAGTAAATGATCTGTAAATGGGCGTACTCCGTCATGTATTAGAACAAGAGTATTTCTCAAGGAAGATGTAAGTTCTTCTGCTACTATAAGCCCGTTTTTTACGGAATCCTGCCGTCTGTCACCACCTGGCACAACAATTACTTTTCCGTCAAGGCCATATGGCAGAAGAATGTCATCATGGCAGAAATCCATATCTTGTTCTGGAACAACAAGAACAATATCATCAATGCATGAACAGGTGGTAAACACTTGAACAGTACGGGTTAAAACAGGCAGGCCTGCAAAATTCATATACTGTTTTTTTATTTTTGAGTTCATTCTCAACCCCCTGCCCCCTGCAACAATGACAGCAATAAGTTTTTTCCCTGATTCCATGATTTGCCTTTTTCCAATGTTATCTTAAATATGACAATTCAGCAGGGAGAGGAATGCCTTTTCCCATGGAATCCTCACCATAATTCACAGTGGCAAGAATTTCAAGGTCGGCAAGCGCCCTGGAATCACCCCGGAATATGACCTCCCGGATATTCTCTTTTTTTATTTTACCGCCTGCCCATTGAATATCAAGAACACTTGCCGCGTCAAATCTGTCTTCTCCCACGCATAGCTCGACTTCCCCTCCATAGTGCTGAACTATTTTAGCCACAAGAAGACTGGGCCTACTGTGAAAGCCTCTTTCTTCAGGAATGCCCACACTTATGGAAGAACGCTCAATATTTTCATTAAGTATTTCAGATGCCAGTCTTTTTCCCGAAGATAAAAACTGTCCTGCATAGAAAAGGCCGTAATTCACAGCACGGTCAAGCAGTACATCCGGATCAATTAATTCAGATAAGGATTCACTTACACTTTTATACTGCTCTTTGTACTCTATACCGTGAAGATGCCTTTCATAGAAATGAAGCATCCTTCCCATCGCCTGGAGAAGATGAAAAGTAATTGAAAAATAACTTCTTAATTGTTTAAGTTTTTTGTTGCCCAGTTTAAATCCGCCATGGATGACATAGGAATCAAAACTTGACTGAAGGTTGTGAAGTAGCATTTCAAAACGCCGTATTTCAACTTCATTCACCTTTTCAGGAACAAGTTCTTTTATCTCAATGCTATTGTATCTCTCATAAAAAAAAAAATTTTCAAAGTCATTTATAAGTTCAAGAAAATCACTGGCAATACTGGTGATTTTCTGTCGCTGCTGAAATTTATTTTCATGGTCATCAATATTATGTTCCAATTGCTCGTCGGTTGTCATACGGGGAAAGAATCTTGGATCATATCCTGTTTCCGGAACGTTTATATTGAGGCGATGCGCTTCATCTAAGATAATCGGGGCAGAGAATTGGATTGAATCCTGAATCATTCTCAGAGTATCTTTTGATTCCCGGGCAAACAATTCAATATCACCGAGATCATAAAATTTTAGGCGGTTAAGAAGATGCTTCTGGGAATACCCTGCAAGGGCAAGGTGACGCATGGCAGCGGCAAGCTCCCTGTAGAATATCCAGGTTCTGTTATTTTTAGCACCATGGAAATCAAGAAAATCCTCAAGTAACTGTGATGCTGAAATGAGCTTGGAGTAGAGCTTTTTGGTTAAAAGGCTATCGGTTAAATCGATTTCTCCTGCATATCTGATGCACCTCAGGTACTCAAAAGACAAGAGTTCAGCCCTTTCTTTAAATGATATGCCCCGAAAGATAGTCATTATTATTGTTCCATACTACATCATATCCCGCTCAGTTTCCTGAACAGCTTTATCTATTCTTGCGGCAAGTTCAGGGGGAAGACCATCAATCTCAACATTGAGAAATCCTCTCACAATGGTGGAAACAGCTTCACTTTCATCAAGCCCCCTTGCCATTAGATATTCGATTTCTCTTTTATCTATTTTTCCCACAGCCGCCTCATGGGACATTTCAACGCCCGGAGTACATCCTGAAAGCTCTGGAATTGCATGTAGAAGTCCATCCTTCAGGACAAGCCCCTTACATTCAAGATGGCCTTTTACACCCTTAATATTTCCTTTGATATGTCCCCTTGAAATAATGGTGCCACCCGCAACAATGGCCCTTGATATTATTTCAGCTCTTGCTCCGGGTCCGTTAAGCTCCACAATTGAACCGACATCCATATAGGACCCCTTGCCTGCTACAAGTATACTGTTAAAATTTGCTGTGGCATTTTTTTCAAGTATGGTAACAGGATTTGATTCTAAGGAACCAACAGGTTTTAAAGAAATGTAGTTAGATACAAAAACACCGCCTTCTTCCACATGTACAGCTGTCCTCGGTCTTACACATATATTCTCGCCCCAGTCGTGGATCATGGTATATTTCAAGGTAGCCCCTTTTTTAACAAAAAATTCAGACACCCCTATATGCAGTCCTGACTGAACATGATCGGATGTTGAACAACCGGCTATAATATGAATCTCTGAGTTTTCTTCGGCGATTATAATATTGTGGACATTCTGGGAAAACCCATTTTTTGCTATATTAAAGCATGCCTGGAGTGGTTTTTCAGGTTTTACTCCTTTTGCCGCTCTGATATAGAGACCTTGTAAAAAACTATGTTCTACAAATTCGGTAAATTCATCCTTTTTAGGAGGAATAAGGCTCCACATATACTTTTCAAGCCATGGGAATTCTTTAACAGCTCCTGTGATTCCTTTAATTTCAATCCCGTTCGTAAGCTTTTTGCAATGAACAATTGAATTATTCTTTTGAATGAATGTTCCTGATCGTAATGAATCATCGGTTTCAAGACCGACTCTTGCAAATTCAGCAGAATCCGTTTTATTAATTTCATTAAGATTATTCACATAATCATAATTTCCATCCTCAGTGGTGTAACAAGATAAATCGATTTTCTTTTTTTTATCCTTGTTTTCTACACTGTTCTTATTTTCTACACTGAGCATTTTACACACTCCTCATATCCATATTCCCTGATCCATTTAAGAATTTCCCTTGCATTCCTCGAACATCTTAGTTGTCCGTGGAAAAGCACTTGGCCTCTGTCTGCGGTAATATAATCCAGTATATGACCGGTGTGGGTGATTACAAGTGCTGATTTTGGTTTTTTGTCAACTATGGATTTGCGACAGGAAGGATGTTTATCTACACCGCGATTTAGTAGAGAATTTATTGTGTGCCCAAGAATTACTATGGACTCAAGATCAACCCCTGATCCTGGTTCATCAAGTAAAATCATATCCGGTTGCTGTGCTGCAAGCTGGAGCAGTTCGGAACGTTTTATCTCGCCTCCAGAAAGGTTGCTGTTCACATCCCTTTCAAGGAATCCATCAAATTTGAGCTGACTCGACAATTCATTTATATCGATATCTCTGTCACCGGCACAGATTTCAACCATGTGACGGCTTGAAAGGCCATTTATTGTCGGTGGACGTTGGAACATAATGCCTATTCCAAGCCTTGCCCTCTCATGAACAGGCATATAGGTGATATCTTCACCCTTGAAAATAATTTTTCCCCTTGTTACTTTGTATTCCGAAAATCCCATAATGGTCATCATCAGGGTTGTCTTTCCTGATCCGTTGGGTCCGAACAGAATATGAGTTTCTCCTGGAGGAACGTGAAGATTCACGTCCTGAAGTATTTCCTTACCTCCGATTTCCACCTTAAGTTCTTCAATTATAAGCATGAATTATTTCCTTCCTCAATTTTTTTATAAAGAATAGAGCGTAAATTTACTATGCCTGTTGGTTCAGCACCTTCGCCCCATAATTTGTTAAAATATTTGATTTTGGGGTGCTAATATGGGTAAACTGGGTCAGCCCGTGTCCGTTATAATAAATACGGCCGGATCAGCCAGTAAGCCGAATCCTGTTCCCATAAGGCATCGGTTACCCGATACCAGGGCAACGATCATTCATCTTCAGGGTGGATGTTGCCATTCACCTCATGCGACCTACCCGGAAGCAATGAACGGGCCATTCCTTAAAATTAGCTTCCCTATTTGGTCTTGCACCGGACGGGGTTTACCAAGCTTTCCCGGTCACCCGGAAAACTGGTGCGCTCTTACCGCACCGTTTCACCCTTACCAGAATATTTTAAAAATATTATATACTGGCGGTCTACTCTCTGTTGCACTTTCCTTCACGTCACCGCGACTCCACGTTATGGAGCGTCCCTGCCCTGTGGTGTTCGGACTTTCCTCGAAATTAACAAGATTGTAATTCCGCGATCGTTTAGTCTAATCCAACCGTATTTTATTTTTTGTTATTTTTCATCGGCATGATAAAGGATCCTGTTACACTGGGGACAAAGAATCAATGATTTGCCACGAAGCACCTCTATATAAAGCTGGGGAGGGATGTTCATAAAACAGCCCATACAGACTTCATCTTTCACCGGAGCCACTGCGAGTCCTCCATTGGATTCTGCAATCTCATTGAAAAGATTTAAAAAATCAGGATTAAGGTTTTTGCCTATTGTTTCCTTCTGGTGCTTATATTTCTCAAAAAGTTTTCTATGGCTTTCACTTTTTTGATCAATATCCTCTTTTTCCGATCGAATTTTTTCAGCAAGTTGTTGAAAATCAATCTCTTGTTCCTTTAAAATTGCCCCTGTGTTTTCCTGTTCTTCAAGATATGTAAGAAGAAGTGTCTCCAATTCTTGTTTCCGCTTCTTTCCATCATCAATCTCACGTTGAAGAGCTTGATATTCCCTATTGGTTTTCACCTGCCTTAGGTGCTCGCCACTTGTCTTTATGCGCTGTTCATTCATTTGAATTTCAGCCTCGGCTTCCCGACAGTTCTTTCCGGCGTTTCCAAACTTTTTTTTATATTCACTTAAATCGGCTTCAAACTCTGCAAGTTTTGCATCAAGCTCCGATTTTTCCATAGCTATTTTTTTTAATAAAGATTCAATTTTAACGGTCTCAATTTCAGCTTTTTGCAATTTTAACAGAGTCTTTATATCTTCCTTTGTTATATCCAGCATTCAATTTCCCTTATAACCTTTTTTATGATTTTTATATTTTCGTTCAATCACTAAATAATTCTAAAAGGATCCCGTTCTCCGTTAAATACCCTGACCGCAATATTGATACCGGCATTTTTTGCAAAAAAATCAAGCTTTTCAGCAAGCAAGTTCAAACCGATATGCTCGGACTGAAAATGTCCCACATCAATGAGTCCAAGTCCGGCCTGTTCAATATCTCTTGCCTCGTGATATTTGATATCTCCCGTAACAAAAACATCGGCACCTGATCTGAAAAAATCATCGAGAAGTGATCCGCCACTGCCTGTACAGATCGCCGCTGTTTTAACTGTAAGATCCTTTGATCCCGTCATCCTCAAACTCTCTATGCCAAGTTTATTTTTAACCTGCCTGGCAAATAGATAGAGAGATGCAGGAGGATCAATTTCACCTTTTCTCCCTATTCCCGGATCAGGACGCTGATTTTTCCTGGTTAAAGAAAAATCCGTTTCACAGGAAAACATTTCAAAAGATTCTTTACAATATGTTCTACCGCATAAAGAAGAAATATTCTTTAACCCGATCATACGGGCAAAAAAATCATTAAGCCCATTATAAGCTTTATCAAAATTAGTATGTACAGAAATTATTGAAATCTTTTCAAGAGCCGCTCTCGCAATTATATTTCCCGGCATGGACTTGAAATCAATGCACTTTACAGGCCTGAACATAAGGGGATGATGGGTTAGTACAAGATCGGCATGCCATTGCTCCGCTGCATCCATAACTGCCATTGAAACGTCGAGAGCAACCATAATTTTATTCACGGGCCATGAGATATCACCGGCCTGAAGGCCGGAGTTATCCCAGTCCTCTGCAAGGGAAAAAGGAGCAATATTGTCTATTAAATCCATTAATGTTCCGGTGGTTACCGTCATACAGCCTCCCTCTGAAAACAAAAAAAGCGCGGTATCCTTTAACCACGCTCTTTTTAACTCACAAAATCTGCTTCCAGCACACAGTCATATAATTTTTATAATCCTGATGAACCTCATCTAAAAAAACTCTATTTAAAAGGAACATATTTATGGAACAATTATTTATATTTTGCTAAATGGTGGGCCCACCTGGGATCGAACCAGGGACCGACCGGTTATGAGCCGGTGGCTCTGCCAAACTGAGCTATGGGCCCTTACTCATTCAACAAGCTTCAGGATTATATAGTTTATCGCCAAAAAGTCAAGGCTTAAATTTCAATAAAGCTTTTTAATTTTCTGCTCCTCGTAGGATGCCTGAGTTTTCTGAGAGCTTTGGCCTCGATCTGGCGTATTCTCTCTCTTGTGACAGTAAAATCTTTCCCAACCTCTTCCAGGGTATGATCCGCTTTTTCACCAATTCCAAATCGCATGCGCAGAACTTTTTCTTCCCTTGGAGTCAATGTTGCCAGAACTTTACGAGTCTGTTCTGCAAGATTTAAATTAATGGCTGCATCCGAAGGAAGAGAAAATTTTCTATCCTGAATAAAATCTCCAAGATGACTGTCTTCTTCTTCACCAATGGGAGTCTCAAGAGAGATGGGTTCCCTTGCTATTTTCAATACACGGCGTACCTTGTCAAGGGGAATTTCCATTTTTTCTGCGATTTCCTCGGGGGACGGTTCCTTGCCCATTTCCTGGACAAGATATCGTGATGTCCTGATCAATTTATTAATGGTTTCTATCATATGAACAGGAATACGTATAGTCCGTGCCTGATCGGCAATCGCTCTCGTAATGGCCTGCCTGATCCACCATGTCGCATAGGTACTGAATTTGTATCCACGTCTGTATTCGAATTTATCCACAGCCTTCATAAGCCCGATGTTTCCTTCCTGGATAAGATCAAGAAACTGAAGCCCGCGGTTGGTATATTTTTTGGCAATACTAACAACAAGTCTTAAATTTGCTCTTACAAGCTCACTTTTTGCGTATTTTGCCATGAGCCTGCCCCTGTCCACACCTTTAATAATCTTTCTTAAACCAATTACATCGGTCTTGATAATATCTTTTTTAATTTGGATTTGATTCAGTATGGCGGAAAGGTCCCTGTAGAGAATTGCCGCCCTCTGTTCCGTTATATCGGAATTATCCGTAGCCCATCTGATGAATCCTTCAGCATCATCAAGCTTTTCGCACATAAGATCTTTTTTGGCTTTAAATGTTGCAGAGCATCTTTCTAAAAGGTTATCCATAGATTCGAACCATTTAATATTGTTCCTGATACTCTTTTCAATACCATCCACAACCCCTCTATCAAAGCGCCATCTCTTTAAAAGAGCAAATATCTTTTCATTATTATTTTCAATTTCTTCTCTGATTTTGACGTCGTCTGATAGTTCAAGTTCACCAGATAAAATTAAATCACTTTTCTTTAAATTATCAAAATAAAATTCTTTAATGGAATCCAGATCATTGATAAATTGTTCAAGTTTTGCAGCCTCATCAACAGATCCATCTCCATCATGAACGTCCCTTAAAATATGTCTGGACCGCATACCCCCTACATCCATCCGTTCTCTGTGTTCTTTCATCCTATTTCCGAAAAGAAGAATTTTTTCAACGGCTATAGGACTTGCAAGCATTTCCTTCAACACTTCGTGCTCTCCATGTTCAATCTTTTTTGCAATCTCTATTTCGCCTTCACGGGTGAGAAGTGTTACCATACCCATTTCCCGTAAATACATTTTTACAGGATCAGTAACAATACCAAATTCCATATCACCGGAAATAGCTTTTTCAGCAATGGTTTTATTTCCGGTTTTTTTGTTTTTAGCAGTTTCTTTTAATTTCACGGCATTTCCATCAGACTCTGTGTTTATTGCATTTTCTCCGGTTCCTAATTTCGCGGCAACTTTTTTACACTGGTCCCCCGGAGGTTTTAACATAGTTCTTTTATCTTTTTCCCTATCCACGAGGGCTATACCAAGACCTTTAAACATAACCAATATATCATCAATCTGATCTGAAGATTCTAAATTATCAGAAATTGCTTCATTAATTTCAGTATAGGAAATAGCACCTTCTTTTTTCCCTTTTTTAATCAGTCTGTGTAATGCTTCCCTGGCAATAGTTTTATTTCCCCCGGATTCAACCGATTCTTCTGCCATAAACAATGCCTCCCAAAGGCTTTACAAATTTAAAAATTTTGTAAGATTACCCTATTTATAACCATGCAATTGTCTAATTTCCATCTGGCGCTGTTTCAAAAGCTCAAAAGGAAGATCAGCATTCCCGTTTTGTTCCGCTTTTCTTATTTTATTTGCAAGAAGATTCTCGGACTTACTCTTTACCTTGATGATTCTTTCCATCAGAGAAACGGATTTTTCCAAAAGATGTTCTGTACCCGGTATTTCCATCATGACAAGAGATGCAATTAATTCACGATCCGCATCATTTGAGACATTTGTCATAACTTCAGCAATAAGGTCGGCTTCTGAATTATCAATGTTCTGTATAAGTCTCCCTATTCTTTTAAATCTGTCCGAATAAAAAAAATCAAGGACATTTTTTGACCTGACCGTAGGTATGATTTCAGGGTATTGAAGCATCATGGAAAGAACCTGTAGCTCCCTTCGATCTGATTCAAGACTTTTTTCCTCCATGGACCCTGAATCATGTTTTTTAAGATCCAAACTTTTAATCGATATATTACCAATACCGTTATTTTGAACGTTTCTTACTTTTTCAAGAACGGCTCTTTCGTCAATACCAAGTTTTTCGGAGAGCTCTCTAATATATAATGACCTTGCAGCGCTGTCTTCGATGACAGCAAGATGCAACTTCATATCGTTCAAGATACTGATTTTACCTTCCACTGAGAGCCCGTATTTCCGTACAGCTATCTCAGTTAGAAAAGGGATAACTGCCATTGCAGCATCCCCAGCTTTTTCAAAGGCTTGTCTGCCATATTCCCGGATAAATGAATCAGGATCATGGCCTTTTGGAAGAACAATAATTCTAAAATCAATTCCATGTTGTAAAAAAGTTGTTATACTTCGTTTTGCAGCATTAATTCCGGCATTATCCGAATCAAACACCAGAACCATTTTTGAAGCATAACCTTTAAGCAACCTGATATGTTCCGATGTAAGAGCAGTTCCAAGGCTTGCCACAGTATTCTTAACACCATGCTGATAAAGTGAAAGAAAATCAAAATATCCTTCAACGATATACACTGAATCTTTCTGCCTGCAATGCTGTTTTGACAGATAAAGTCCGTACAGAATCCTGCTTTTGCTGTAAACAGGTGTTTCAGGAGAATTGAGATATTTGGGCATGCCATCATCCATCACCCTTCCGCCAAAACCTGCAACCTGCATATTTACATCAATAATTGGGAATATTATTCGGTTTCTAAAACGATCATAATACCCATTTTCCCGTTTGTTTTTCAAAACAAGACCCGAAGCCTCAACAAAATCTCTGCTGAGGTGCATCTTTTTTAAGAAGTTAACCATAAAACTCCAATTGTCCATGGCATAACCGAGATAAAAAAGTTCCTGTATTTCCGATGTGATACCTCTTTTTTCAAGATAGTGTCTTGCAGCAGAGGCTTTCAGACTTTTTTTCAAAAAATCAGCATAATATTTCATAACCTTATTATTAAGCCTGAAAAGACCTTCCTTAAGTTCCAGTTTCTTTTTTACTCCGGGAGTCATGGAGATATTCTCAAATTCAATGGAGTACCGTTTCGCAGCCATCCTCGCCGCTTCAGGAAATGAAATACCATGATGTTTCATGAGAAAAGAGAAAACATTACCGCCTGCACCGCATCCAAAGCAATGGAATATCTGCTTTTGGGGGCTCACTGAAAATGATGGGGTTTTTTCCGAATGAAAGGGACAGAGGCCAAAATAATTAATTCCGGATTTTTTCAGGATAACATACTCCGATATCACATCAACAATATCACAGGCATTTAATATTTCCAAAATTTTATTCTCAGGAATATACATATAAGCTTAAACAGACTCCAATCAAAGTAAAAATTATGGCATATTTAAATATTTCATAAAATATGAAATCTTATATCAAGATTACGCTAATTTTTATAACAGATATGACGCGGATCCGGATTTACCCAGAACGACCCCACAACAAATTATGGAATAAGCGCACTAAGTTTACGCTATTTCTTATAATCGGCATGGCTTTAAGCAAGAAGACCGGCTCTATAAGCAAGAAAAATAAGGATCAAAAACGCGAAGCCACTTCACATAGGTACAGGCGCTTATTAGAAATATCATATAAAGAATGATATCTAAAAATAATTACTGGGTACAAAATGTCAATATTGACATTAGGTGATCACCTGTAATGAGCCTTACCAATCTTTATTGCTTCTTTAAGATTAAAAGAACCTTCGTATAATGCCCTTCCGGTAATGACCCCTGTTACTCCCTTTGTTTCAAGGGGAAGAAGATTTCTTATGTCCTTGATTGATGAAACACCTCCTGAAGCCACAACAGGAATATCCACAGCCTCTGCAAGTTTTTCCGTTTCTTCAATATTGGGTCCTGTCTGCATTCCGTCTCTGTGAATGTCTGTAAAATTAATTGCGGCAACACCGCTTTGTTCAAATTTTTTTGCGAGATCAATAGCACTTGTCTCTGAAATTTTTGTCCATCCTTCAACAGCCACCAGACCATCTCTTGCATCAATACCTACAACAATCCGACCTGGAAACAATCTACACATATCCTTTACAAAATCCGGATTGTAAAGAGCCTCGCTTCCTATGATCACCCTTGAAACACCAAGATCAAGATACATTTTAACTGTTTCAGCCGAACGGATTCCCCCGCCCACCTGAACAGGCACATTAACTTCCTTAATGATCTTTTTTATTGAATCAAAATTTTTTACTTTTTTGCCAACAGCACCGTCAAGATCAACAAGATGAATAAGTTCTGCACCATGATTTTCCCATTTTAATGCCATTTGCCAAGGTTCATTGGAAAAACAGGTTTCAACGTCCATGCGACCCTGAAGCAGGCGAACACATCTGCCTTGCTTTATATCAACAGCAGGTATGATTAACATAAAAATTACCTTTCAATAAACTATTCAACAAAACTATAATAATTTGCATGGCTTAAAATCATAAGCCTATAAGCTTCCTTTGCTTGAAAGAACTCCGGATATCCCGGCATCTATGAAGCAGGCCATGTTCAACGCTCTTCCAAGAGCTTTAAATATGGATTCAAGGATATGATGTTCGTTTTCACCATATTCAACATTAATATGAAGATTCAGCCCTGCTTTAACGCTGAAGGCACGAAAAAATTCTTTGGCAAGCCACACATCAAATAAGCCACGGACTCTGATAATATCCGGTATATTGTACACAAGATAAGGCCGGTTGGAAAGATCCACATTCACCCTTGCAAAGGCTTCATCCATGGGCACTGCACCTTCACCATATCTTGCTATACCCTTTCTGTCACCCAGAGCATCTGACATAGCCTGACCTAAAACAAGGCCTATATCTTCCACAGAGTGATGAAAATCAACATCAAGGTCACCGGTAGCTTTGATGACAAGATCAAAAAAACCATGTACAGTCAACAATGTTAACATATGATCAAAAAAAGGAATTCCCGTTAAAATATCAGCTTGCCCCGTACCATCAAGATCAAGATCAATTGAGATATCCGTTTCTTTTGTTTTACGGCTTATACTTGTTTTTCTATCCATTGCTTTCTATTTTATACTGCTATCCTTTTAAACTGAATTTAGATATCTCATATTTGTCCGGATCAAGACAACCATCTTTTTTTGTAACGGCTATGAGACCGATTTGGTTTTGCCCCCGGACGTGTCTCACAAAATCAAAAATTTTGACAAAACTCAAGGAGTAACTAAAATTCTAAATTAATTCTTGCAAAGAATGTACCATTATTGTATTATTACTAATTTTTATATGAAACAGCTAATAAATATCTGTATCTATGTGAGTTGGCTTTATCTATGTGAGTTGGCTTTGCATCTTCTGCCCTATTTTTTTTTGTGGTTAGAGCCGAGCTTCTTGCTTAAGGCCATGCAGGTTATATGAAAGTATACAGACTGAGATTTTTGCAAAATGTCCACTTTTACCCGGTTTCTACGTCAGGCTAAAATTTTATCCTCAGAATACTCAATGTATTTCTGTACTTAAAATTTTCTCCTTTTTTTAATTTAAACAAAATTAAACATCTTGCAGAGGTCTCAGACGATACTGCCTTTGAACAGGCTCTATTCTGAACTAATGCATGTCGGTTAATATAGATAATATCTTTCATAATAAAAACAATCTGTAATTTTAGAATAAAAACAGTCCTAATGTCAATTAATTTCTAACATATTTTAGGAGGCTTATCTGCGATGGCTTTAAATATCTCCAATGCTTTTAAAATGACAGGGTCACGGCATGACAAAATAATATCACCTGAAGATACAATTAAAATGTTCAAGGAAAAATCCAAGTCGGCAAATCTTGAAATTTTAAAGCAGACCAGAAGAATAGACAACAACAGACTTAAAATTCCTGTATATTTCAGCATATGCACTCATGCTGCCCAAGCACTCACCAAAACGAAAAAGCAAATGGGCAAAGGCGTAACCCCTATTCTTGCCGAGGCAAGCGCTGTCATGGAGCTTGCCGAAAGATTCAGTATTTACAGCTTTATGCAAAATAAAAACAATTTCATAAGTGCCCGTTATAATGAGGTTAAAAAGCAGGCTATTCCATTTGATTACATTATAAGATCTGTTCATGACATTACATTTTCAAATGAAATTACAATCAGTGAACAAATATTTTCACGGCTTAATTTAAGATGGGCAAAGGGGTACAATATTACCCGGGAAAAAGAAGTACTCATACCCATTGACTGGTTCTTTATGATTAATGAGTTCAATGGGACATCTGCAGGGAATTGTAATGAGGAAGCAATATCCCAGGGAATATGTGAAGTTATGGAACGTCACGTATCAGCTCTTGTCGATAAAAACCGACAGGAACTTCCATATATCAATCCTGATTCCGTGACAAACCCTGCCACGGTAGATCTTATAAAAAAATTCAGAGCAGTCGGTATTAAATTCTATATAAATGATTTTACTCTTGGGACAGGTATCCCGACAATTGGTGTTCTTGCCTTTGACCCCTCAACTTTTCCCCATACAAGTGAAATAGTCTGGACTGCAGGAACTGCCACAAGCCCTGATAAAGCCCTGAGCCGTGCGTTAACAGAGGTTGCCCAGCTTGCCGGTGATTTTAACACTGCATCTAACTATGTTGCAAGCGGTCTTCCAAAATTCAAAAGTCTTAACGAGGCAGAGTTTATAATGGGACCATATGAAAATAAAACGGGAAAAATGATAAATCTTCATGATTTGCCGGATATTTCAGATAAAAACATCAAAAATGAAATAATGAGCATGACACAGATACTGAAACAGCGTAGATTTGATATCATGACCCTTAATACAACAGATCCCAGGCTTTCTATTCCCGGTTTTTATACGATAATTCCGGGTACATATTTCAGGGAACGGGCACAGAACGGGAGCGTTGCCATGTTTTCGGCAAAATATATTCTCGATAATAACGAGCCCCAAAAAGCTGCTACAGAGCTTGAGACACTTTCTCAACTCTTAAAAAACAAATACTATATAAAATTTTATCAAGGGCTCTGTCAGCTATCCATGCAACAACCTGGTAAAGCCTTGAAATACATGAAATCTGCCCTGGCTTTTGACCCTGCGGAGCAGGATCTCCCAAGTATATGTTCATATACGGGAATATGCCTGAAAGAACTTGGAGAGTATGAGAAAGCCCTGGAAATTCTCAATAAAGGGATAAATGCTGACAAAGATCGTGATGATATATACAATTTAATGGGTTTCTGCAATTTTATGCTTAAAAGATATGAAATATCCATATCATGTTTTGAGAAGGTACTTGAATTGAAACCCGGGTCAGGCATTGACCACGCAAGTATTGCCTCCAATTACAGAGAACTCGGAAATACAAAAAAAGCCATTGATTATTACAAAATGGCTCTGCTCCTTGATCCCTACCTTGATTTTGCAAAGGAAAATTTGAATAAATTAAAAATATCAGATTGTTCTTAGCAAGTTAAATATGATGGCCCCGTAAAAAGTCCAATTTTGGCAATTATGTTATAGCTAACCTATTGAAATCATTAGGCGCTAATTTTTAGATTTTGACTTTTTACGAGTTCATCAAATATAGCACCGGAATTTGTTAGCCATGATCAAGGCAAAGAAAGTAGAGCCTCAGCCTTGGGAACGGTGAAAATCCACTGCCGGTATGAAACATATTTTAAGACATCGGTAAGCAGCCGTTCACCATATTCAACGACCCTTTTCTGATGACAATATTGACAAAAATGTATAGGGTTACAAGAAAATTTTAATAAATATTCATGACCACATTCTTTACAGTGCACCCTGGCAAATCTAAAATGAAGATCACCACAATCCAGATATTTATAAATCACAGTCATGACATATGTCCGCCAGTAGTCATAGCGAGATTTATACATATCATCCCATACCTGTTCCAGTTTTAAATTTTTTTGAAAAAAAGGATTTTTTCTGAGATAATCCAAAAGCTCTCTTTTATTATTTTCAGATTGACAAAACAGAACTTATAGTTTACGTAAACGTTAATTAAAATTTTTTAATCCTCTTATAGAAAGAGAGATCGCTATGACCCGTGGCAAAGAAAAAAGATATACAGGCTATACCATATCCCAGATTGCGGACCAGCTGGATATCAGCACCCGGACCATCCGTTTCTATGAAGAAAAAGGGCTGATCGTACCCGGAAGAACTGCCGGAAACCAGCGGATCTATACCCCAAGGAACAAGGCAAGGCTCAAGCTGATCCTCAGGGGGAAACGGTTTGGATTTTCCCTTGAGGAAATTGGGCAAATGATCGGAATGGCCGATACAGATCTCAATGAAATCAAACAGATTGAAAAAAGTCTGAAATTCGGAGAGATAAAGCTGAAAGAAATTCAAGAAAGAAGAAACGAATTAACACTTTTAAAGAAGGATATTATTGACACAATGGAAAAACTAATTCAAAGGAGATCTGAACTTAAAACAGCAGACAAACTAAAAAAATGAGGGGGAAAATGAATATCATTGAACTGATTGATGTCAATGCTACCCGATGCCCGTATAAAACTGCACTGTGCGATATGGATACGGATTTTACATTACTGCCCCATACGCCATCGGGGAAAATTATGAAATACAAACTTAGGAACGTTCACAAAAGAACTTGGACAAATTAATGTCTTTTTCCCCATCTTCTGCGTTACTCATTGGGTACATAGCCTGCTATGCTCCCGTCTCGTGCCTTGAATATGGAAATCTTATTAATTTTTGTTCAACTTATTTCGCTCTCGTTCCTTAGAGAGGAGTTTTTATATGTTTGATCATTTTTTAAGCAATAAACAGAAAGCATTACGGGATGAAGTCCGTGCTTTTGTAAAAAATATTCCAGGGAAAATGATTTTGGATATGGATGCAGACAAGATCCGGTTCCCTAAAGAATTTTTGCAGGAAGCCGGAAGACTGAACCTTATGGGTTGCCGTTACCCTGAGAAATGGGGCGGTCGGGGTATGGACTGGGTTTCAACCTGTATGGTCATGGAGGAGATAGGTGTATTGGGCTATATTTTTGCCTGTACTTTTGGAGTAGGTGCGGAACTGGTCTGTGATGCCATAATTCTCCATGGAACAGATGTCCAGAAAAAAAAATATGTTGCCCCTCTGCTTAAAGGTGAGATTTTTGCGGCTGAATGCCTGACCGAGCCTCGGGGTGGATCGGATTTCTTCGGTACCACTACCACTGCTTTGGACAAGGGAGATTATTTTCTTCTCAACGGTCAGAAGCGGTTTATCGTGGGCGGAGACGGGGCAGATTATTTTCTGGTTTATGCCAGGACAGATCTCCATGCCAACCCCCGCAAGGGGATTTCATGTTTTATCGTGGATAAAAGCCATGGGGTTAAAAGTGAATACCTTTATGGTCTAATGGGATGCCGGGGCGGCGGGGCGGCCCGGATGGTTTTCAAAGATGTAAAAGTTCCAAAGGAAAACCTTCTAGGCCGATTGAACCATGGGGTTGAAATTTTTAACACAATGATGATTCCTGAACGCTTAGGTACGGCAGCCATGACAATAGGTGCAGCTGCACCTGCTGTGGATGTGGCCACGGGCTACACCTCCAGGAGAAAGGCATTTGGCCAACCGGTGGCCGCTTTCCAGGGAGTCTCCTTCCAGATTGCCGAAGCCGTTACCCTTCTGGATGCCTCCCGGGCCATGATTTACGCCACTGCCAGAGCTGTCGATGAGCCGGTCCATGAAAAGCAGATACGACGTCTGGTGTCCCAGTCCAAAAAATTTGTCACCGAATCCTGTCAGAAAGCAGTCCACAATGCCATGCAGGTCATGGGCGGTATTGGGTACACCAATATTTATCCGGTAGAACGGATATTCAGGGACCTCCGCCTGGCTTCTATCTGGACCGGCACCAACGAAGTCATGTCCATGATCATTGCCAACGAATGGTACAAGGAATACCAGATCAATAAAGCGGCCGGCAGAATTCGGGATATAGAACCAGATGCTGCCGAAGCCGAAGCAAAGGATGAAAAAATCTTTGAAGGGTAAAAATAATAGGTAAAAGGGCGTATTTCTTCTTTTTCTTATAGTGGCCACCAGCAATTCTAATTATGGTTTTTCGCCGTTTCAGAAAATTTGTAACCCACTGAAATCAGGTTGGCTGAAATTATAATTTACAGGTATTTCAACCATAGTCAGGCCAAATTGAGAATTGATGAGTGAGTGGTCACCCTAAAACTGGACAATGTGTTAAGATATAATATAACAGTCCAGAAAAGGGAAATATTTTGAAACGGAAAAATTATAGTAAAGAATTAAAAAGCAAGGTCGCCCTGGCAGCAATAAAAAGGGATCAAACAGCCTTGTGAGTTTGGTATCCATACAAAGCCTTGTAAATCGGTGAGAAAAAGGTAATATCCAAGTATAGTAAGAAACCATCATGGTGAAATCAGAGATATATATAAAAACCGGCTTATTTGAATAATTTCAAACAAACCGGCATTGTATTGTTTGGTAGCGATGCAGGGAATCGAACCCCGGACACTGCGGATATGAGCCGCATGCTCTAACCATCTGAGCTACATCGCCATAAAAAATCAGCAGATTATATCATTGTATATAATCAAATGTCAATATGGAATTCTATTTTTTTACGGGCTCTCTTTCAAATCCTGCAACATTAACCGTAAAATTTTTAAGATTTTCAGGAAGGTCTGAAAATACAATCATAAACGGAATGGAGTGACCGGGTGCTATGTTTACATTAGAATTGTTGTTCCCTGCTTTTCTCAACATAATGGTATTGATAGCTGTCATCTTAAGAGATACAAGTTTGTTCTCGGCAATAAGGTTCCCGCAGAAGACGGTTTTACTTTTTGCTTTAATTTTTCTCTTTGTTATAAGAGTTCCTGTTACTTTAATATGGCTGCATAAAATTTGTGAGCTGTTTGTTACTCTTCCTGTTATAACAAAAAGGGTTCCTGCAGATGAATTGGTTACAAATCTGCCGTTAATGCTCTCTTTATCAGGAACCAGCCTGACAGGAGCTGTGGTATGGTTGGAGGACGCAAGATATTGAGTGAGAAAAGGAATCTTAATATTTGAAATATATGGGACTTTAATTCCTTCCATTATACTTATACTGTAGCCTGCCAATATCATAATAGCTATAATAAGAACTATAAGAACCGGCTTACCAACCTTTGCAGGTTTTTTAACGGGCTTTTTAAAATCATCTGCAAGTTTAAAATCATGTGCTATATCGTCTGGATAAAATTCTTTTAAGTTTTTCTCTCCAGTAATAGTCTGATGGCATGCAGTTAATTCGGAAGCAGGTTTTTTAATATTATTCCCTTCTGATGTTTCTTTTTTGCTCTTTTTAATATAATCTGTTGCATTGCTAAGAATATTTTCTTTAGGGGACTCCCTTTGGATAGGTGTTTCGTCATGTTCGGAAATTCCATTGAATTTTGAAAAATTCGATTCTTCATCTAAGCTTTTACCTGATTTTTCATCATCATCATTTTTTTTAAGTTCTTCTATATTCAAGTCAGGTCCCGTTGCCGTTTTATCATCAGGAGATTCATTTTCAAACTCCATATTGAGGTCAGTCTCAAGGTTTAATTCCGGATTTTCATGCTCATTTTTAGAGTCGGCATTCGGGATATATTTATCTGATTCATCAACCTTTTCAAATTCAAGATCCTCCTCAAGGTTATCTTTAAGGTCATATTCAAAGTCAAGATTATTGTTTAATTCAGATTTTTTCTTTTTTGTATTTTTATTATCATACTCAGCTATAAGGTCATCATCGAGCTCAAAATCAAGATCGTTCAAAGATTCAGAATCATCATCGCTCAAGGGAGAATTACTACTTTCTTCAATATCATCCATTGAGTCGGAGAACGTCTCAAATTTAATGGAAAGGGATTGCTGTTTATCTTGCCCAATGGATTTATCTTTCTTTTGAATAGGAGGAGGATAGGCAGTAAATATATTTTTGCATATGCTGCAGCGCACTGTGGAACCGTCTTTCATCAAAAGAGATTCATCAAGATTAAACTTAGCGGAGCATTTATCACAGGTTATGATCATATTTCCCCCTGTTTTCTTAGAGTTTTAAATCAAAAATTGCCGATAGATTCCTGTACTTTTGATTGTAATCAAGTCCGTACCCAACAATAAAGCCCTGGGCAAGTGTAAAACATGAATAATCTATTTTCAATTTTAGTTCGCGGCGTTCATGTTTGTTAATT
>Ga0256840_1001760_pt1 | contig 19858 bp, 24 predicted proteins | sample 355202metaG_FD_185969 | JGI IMG/M metagenome (GOLD analysis project Ga0256840, IMG submission 185969) | Hydrothermal vent microbial communities from Mid Atlantic Ridge, Atlantic Ocean - 355-202 | ecosystem: Environmental > Aquatic > Marine > Hydrothermal vents | place: Atlantic Ocean: Mid...
AATCATAGAAACTAAAAACGACTCATACCGATTCAAACAAAGCCAACAAAAGGCGCTAAAATAACAACCCAAGGGTGGGTCAATATTCGATGCCTATGTGGGTCAATTTTGGATGCTCATTGACAATCAGCAACAGGATCAAACGTCATAGGTAGTCGTCTAACATAATGATCAAGGTTTAATGCATCATCTTTAGGTTCTATAACTTCATAATTAGTCGCATTCGCGGCAGATATAGTTTTAGCCGTTAATTTATTTAACTCACCTAACGAATCAGCATCAATATAAATACCCGACAACCAAGTGATTAATTTATCGCCACGCGCCATTTGATGTAAAGCTTCATTACACTCAATGTCTGTAAGTTCGGCATCCTTACCATCACCAATCGATGTTTTAATCGTCGTTTGTATATCACCTTCTACAATATCTTGTGGTTCAATAATCAGTGTCGTTGCTAAAATCGCACCATCAGGCATCCTATCAAAAGCAGATGCTCCACCATTAGTCTCAACATTCCACAAAGCAGCACTAGGAATTTTATTGTAGGGCTTTAAGGTGATATATCGACAAAGTTTTTCACCAAATAACCAATGATTATTTGCTGGTACTTGTTTTGGTTTGCTCGGATTTGATGTATCTGTAAACGCGACAGCCTCAATAGGCTTATTTCTTAATATTGAAGAGCCTAAATTAAAATGCTCTGGCAAAGTGTTTTTTAACTCTTCCTCTTCAGGGTATAAGCCTTTATCGATGTATTCATACGCTTTTTCACGTTCACCACTGTACCAAGGCATCAACCAGTCATAAACCATCTTGCCTGTCATGGGGCTACTAAGAATTCCAGCTTCGTTTAAACCTTCTCTTAATCGCAACGCCTGATTATTTAATTCTTGTGGCTCTACGGAACTGTCATTTTGATAAATAACCATTCTTACACGACGAAATTTACCTCTCCATGTTAGGCGTGATTTTTCATCGGTAAATATACCTTCTTTACGAGATATTAATTTATAGTGTGCTTCAAGTTCTCGTAACCATTCTTTTTGAAACTCATAATCTTCATGGCCATAGTATTTATTAAGCTTGTCATAATATGCTTTAGTTTCATGGATAAGAGCATCCATAGGTTCATCATTGATGTAAATTTGTATAATCCACTGCGGCTTTATATTTGGAATATTTTCAAAAGCAATACTGATTTTTTCCGCTATATCTTCAATAATGTCATTTTCTCTACCTTCAATATCCGCAGGAAGAATATTTAAAAAAACACCCCTTCTACCATCACGAGTAATAATCTGCTCATGCACTGGATCGTATTTCTTAAACGGTGAAAAAGGTTTAAAACTGTCATAAGGAATTTCATCAGTCCCTATTAATTTCTCGGTGTCACTCACCAATAAGGGCATATCACCCGTTCTCGGTAGAACACCGAGAACACGTAAAAAAACATTCCAAAAACCAGGCTTAACAGGTTTAGAATCTTTATCACTATAGGAAGTAGCTACCCTTTCTAAACCGACCTCAGGATCGTCTAAAACCTCTGCCGTAGTTGTATTATTGCCAGATAGCATTTACTTCTCCAGGGAGTGCGTAATGATTTTTTTCATACATAGGAAAACAACTCGTGTAACCGGGAATAGTGCTATTTTCAACACTGATATGCGGTGTAATGTAAGGGCATAAATTAGGGTTTGGTAAGCTTGGAAATAAACCATTTAATTCAGTTTCAGCCGTTCTCGTATAGCTCATGTAATTAAATTGATTCGTTGATCTTCTTTGAGGCGCATAAGGCTTACTTGACGATGAACCACCGCCTTGCTTCTCACGAAGAATTTGTTTCATGGTCATGCCCTTGCTACCAGCACCATTAACAGAACCTTTATTTTGTACTGAACAACCCGATAAAAGGCTTAAATTAATCAGTGTAACCGCTAGTATCTTCATTGCTTTCATAGCTAACTCTCCGTTGTAAACTTGTTTGATCTAATTCTAATGTGACATCAATATGAACATTAACAGGCATACCACTACTTACTCTTATGGCATCCCAGCTATCGTGTGATTGGCGTTGAAGGTATTCTTGTACACGACTTAAACCACCAGCCGTTGCTTTGCTTAGAGCGTATTTAGTTGCGTTACCATCAACAACCGTACTCGATGAAGTACCCGAAGCACCACTAAACGTACTGGTTGTGGTTTCAGCGCTGGCAAGAGCTTCTGTAGCTCCTATTGCCATACCTGTTAAAAATGATTTTGTAAGTTGCTTACCAGCATTAGTGTGATACGTTCCTTTAATGCATGGATCTCCATATTCATCACTTAACCAACCAATTTGTTTTCCTTTATTATCACCCTCAGAACTTGGAAAAGTAATCCCTCTGCCATCTTCAAAGATATACGTTGCACTAAGTATCTTTGTTCTTACACAACGTAAAGTGCCATCACCATAGGCAATACCACTCATTATCATTCCATCAAGGTTAGGTATATTGAAACCATTGGCACTAAGATTTTCTTTACCAATAAGCACTTTGAAAGGAGCAGGGTCAGCAAGTTTTCCATTGTTTTTAGGAATGCGACCAACCAAATATGTAACCGTTAATGCCTCTGTTAATATTGAATTACTAAAAATAGTGTAACGTGGATCAATAATAATTTGCTTCTCTAATGGATCACCTCCGCTTGAAACAGCAGTCGGGGGTTTTTGAAAAGAAACAGGCTCAACACCATTTCGTATGTTTTGAGGAAAACCAGCAGGGAATCGTTGCCCACTAGGATAATTACCGTTGGCATTAGTGACAGGTTGTGACTTTCCATCAATCAAAACAGGTGGGGGTGGTAATGTAATACTTCTATATCGAGTAAAGCTATTAGGATCAATTACAACCCCTAAATCACCCTCTTCTAGACCACCACCAGTAACTTCATAATCAGTCGATTGTGTACTTTTTAAATTACCATCAAGCTGATACTTATCAGGAACAATTTCACCAATCGTCGCACGAATTTCTTCAATAATATCTGATTTCATCGTTTCTTGATTCGTAACACCATCGCTACGCTTTATTTTAATCTCTTCCAACTTTTGATTTAAAGAGATGTATTTCTCTTCCATCTTGTAGCTTTTTTCTTGTATCTTTTTTTGATTTTCAAGACTTGTGGCTAACATTCTTTTTAAGTCTTCATTAGCAGTCATGGTATCTTTTATTTTCTTTTTCATACTACGACTATCTTTAGCAATATTGCCAAGCGTATGACGCGGTAAATCACCATCAATAGGTTTATCTTCATCCATTACTTTGTCTTTACCCAATGTAAAAAAAGAAGAGCTTGAATCTAAATTAATCCCTTTGTTATCAGATTTAGCAACATAGAATAAAACCCCGAGCGCCACCAACATCACCAGCAGAAGAAACGGTATAAGTTTATTTTTTTTCATCGGAATTCTCCTTAGTGTCGAATGATAGGATCACTTAAAATCGCTTCTTTAAAGGGTTTTGCACTGACTAAAAATAAAGTCGTACTGTCAAAAGGTGTGTTTGCTTCACTTAATCGATTATGTCGGAACATCATCGAGCGCCATGCGCCTCTTATATTTCTCACATCAGGTGTTACAGGTTGATTGAGTTTATTCGTTACCGATAAAGCCGTAATATATAATTTCCCTGACTTCCAAGCAGCTTCCGTTTTTATAAAATATTTATCACCCCCTCTAATTAGATTTCCAACATATTTTCTAGTAATATTTCTTTTGTAAATACTGCTATTTTTCATGCGTAAGCGTTTAGGAGCATAGAGTTGGTGAGCTGCGTAACGGTTTAAAGTGATAATCCCTGCGCTTCTACTTTTATTCTTCGTAAACGCTTCAATTTCAGTTTCAGGCGGTTTAACCTTATCTTTTTTAGCAACCGAGAAAGGATCGTCACCCTTTTTAATTACAATTCTAGTTGAGCTACCACGCTTATACGATGCTTCAATATCTAGTAAATAAACATTGGAGGGATCACTTTCATCACCAATCACAACACGGGCTTTTTTGAAGCCTTTAGTCGCTGTTAAATGAATATCCTTTCCAGCAATTTGAAACGTAACGTTTTCTTTAGTCACAGGTTTTATGTCAAACCAAACAACACTCGTATCAGGAAATGTAATGCGTTGCTCTTCATTCACATTCAAAACAATGTGAACAGGAGTACCCTTATAAATAATAATATTTGGCTTTGGTTCTGAAGAAGCTACCATTGATGAAAGTCCTATCGTTAAAATCAGGATTGTTTTTAGTAAATATTTCATTATAAATTGTCCTCTAACTTTAATTCTTTTGGTTTTCCAAAATAGCCATCTAATGCCATCCCCCAAGGGTTACTATTACGGTCTATATCCGAACGTACAACTTTCAATGGATAACTTAAATACAGATGCTTAATTTCATCACCATCATATGTTTCGACCAGTTCCATATCGATATAAACTAACCATGAGATAGCTACACCATTTGACATTGAATGGACTTTTATTTTTTCTACGTCCCAAGCTGCTAATAAAGGTTGCATCGAGCGTGTACGATTATTTAATTCACCAGCCTCTTTTCGACGCTGAAAATCATCTAACATGAACTGCCTGTAGTTAGGTGTTATGAAAGGCGTGTAAGTCTTGATATTTTTTTTATACTCTTCAAAACCATTATATTTCCAGTGATGAATAGATTGAAATATCCTTGTAGCAAAATCATTAACAGCCGTTAATTCCATATTGGATGGTTTGATCGTTGCACCTAATGACAAGTCAGGTGGAATCGTAATTTCAATGTTTTCACGTGCAACATTTATTGAATAATTTTGATAAAAAATATAAAGGATCAGCATTAATATAACCGAGCCTAAAACTCGAATCGCTGCCAAAGAATTATCTCTTCTGTCTGCGTACTTTTCCATATTAATCATCTGTCCTAAATTTCGTAGATTTGTGTATAAAAGGTGCTCTTCCAAAACCAAATTTTTCCATCACTATTAATTTTCGATGAATAAAATAATTTTGTGGCATCCCTCTAGTAATGCTTGCCATGATTAAAATCCCAAAAACCAGCGCAAGCACAAAAATTATTAAAGCAGCGACCATTCCAAAAAAAACAGTTCTAGCTACTAAACCAAATAAAAGCGCACTGAATATTCCTAAACCAATGGCAATCCAACCAACGGTATATAATTCAGGAGCCGTGACCCCCCGAATAATCGGGGGATCTCGGTCAATACGCTTAGGTATTAATGTTGGTAAATCTTCTTTCATAAAACTTTAGAAGTTATCTTTAAGAAGTTGTAGTGCTTCGTTGAAGAAGAACATAACCATGATTGTTACCAACACAGATAAGAAAAGCGTTAAACCAACTTTTCCTAATGTCTGCCCAGGTTCTTTTGCGATGTAACCGTTTACAGAACCTATGATCCAGTACCCTGCCATCAAGAACGTAACAACACCTGATCCAAAGATAATGTAATTACCGTACTGCTTGATAAAACCAGAAGTGCTTGTAGCCATTGTTCCACCACTACCAGTAGCAGGTAATGTACCAGGTGCCGCATAAACTTCAGCAGGCATACCAATTAAAGCAAAAACAATCATCACTCCCAATACACTAAGGAACGCTTTTTGTTGTTCAAAAAGTGTTTGTGTCGATTGAGCAAATGTCTTACTCATTTTTTCTATATTTGCGCCTATCATAAAAAATCTCCATATTCATTGATAAACTAACTAAATTTTAATAACCAGAATTAGCTACTAAAAGTACAACTAACTTAGCCTGATAAAGCCAAGAATAAACAACATGACTACGCTCGAACGTATCCACGTGAAAAACGCAGGGAATGCTTTTAATCTTCCAGCACTCCACACACTAATAATTGACATTGTTTGCCACCCAAACCAAATGAACATAACAACGAAAAACAAAGCCTTAATACCAAATTTTAAATTACTAGCGTTTAATCCTGTTCCAGCCTCAAACGCTGACATTACTTGTGCATTAGTTGGCAGTACAATCGCGGCAAACGTTGCTGAAGAAGCAAATCCTGCATGAGGAACTGTACTTCCAGCACTTGACAACGATGCTAGATTTAATGGAGGCGCACCTTGGGCTGTCAAAAAACCTGATATTTTTGTAATGTAATTTGTTGTCTCTGCAAACGGTGGCACACCGTTATACTTTCTTACATTCCCAGGCCCAGCGTTATAAGCGGCTAAAGCCAAAGTAATATCGCCATTGTGAGCACTTAGCATTTGTGCTAAATATTTAGTTCCACCATCTACGTTTTGGTCGATATTAAAACTATCAACAATACCCATTTCTGCGGCAGTTGCAGGCATCAGTTGCATCAAACCTTCTGCGCCAGGTTTACCACTAGATAACGTCGAATGAGCATTAGGATTAAATTCAGATTCTGCTTTAATCACTGAACGAATTAACTCAGGATCAACGCCATGCTTAATCGATGCTCTTGTTATCGCTGCTTCTATTTCAGGCGTAGAGCCTGAAAGAGCAGCAAACGCAATACTGCTTAACAACAAAGATACAAAAATGATTAATATTTTTTGCATTACCAACCGCTCCCACGTAATGCAGGATATTTACGAGCATGAGAACCAGATCCAGCTAAAGCATTTTGAATCTTGCCAATAACGGCATTAATATCAGCCGTTATAAAATTAAAGTTTATTTTTCTAATTCCATTATTCTCATGCTTAGTTTTGATACTAGCTTCTATCACTTTTGATTTTAAAAACTGCAATTCATTGATAAACATTTGAAGTAATTTAGCCTCTTCTGTTTTACCTACAAAACCATAGTCACCAAACAAATTGGTAGCCTTATAGTTTCTAATTTCACGACCCCAAACCGCAGAGCTAATACCTCTTTTAATCACATTAATATCAGAGTAAAGATAATGATAAGCAAACCTAAACCGATCTTGCCTATCCGCATTTTTTTGAGCCTCAATTATCAAAGGCTTGGTTTCATCAAAACCATCAAGCACCGTTTTTAAAATATCTTTGCCTGAATCCTCACAATATCCAAACTGTGAAAACATTAATAAAAAGGTGAAAATAACTACTTTTTTCATAATCTATACCTATAAATATTTCTTAAACATCGATGTACTTAACCACAGCGTATAACCAAAACTGACCGCAAAGGGAATCATCACCAATGAAGGATGAATTGAAAATGGACTAGCTATATAAATCACAAAAGGCGCTATCATTAATGGCTTGATCCAACTAGAAACGTAGTGCCAAAAATAGGACGATTCTCTTCCACCACCAAAACGTCTTTTATCTCTTTCAACCAAACCATCAATAACAGCTAAAAAGCCAAAAATAATAAATACGGGAAAAGAGAAAACAATAACAACAAGCCTGATAATGAATAATTCAACCATGTTAAACATCGCTTTAAAATAAACACTAATGCGCGTTCTACCTTTGCTTAGATTAGTAATACTTGTCCCATAATCTTTATTTTTCCAAACAAACACCTTCTCATAGCTATCATCTACTGCTTTTTTAGCTCGGCTATAAGGATTACCAATCGCATTTTTAAAATCTGTGTTTAACCACGTTAATTCTTTTTGTATCATCATTTCAGAATGTTTAGAGCCAGGAATATCCCACCACTTAAAAGCCATACCCGATAACTCTGAAATAATATTAATCATCAGTGCAAAACCCAGCCAAAGCACAACACTAATAATCGCTCTAATCGTTTTACCAATGATTCCTTCATTGGTTTCTTTAATGACTTGCTCGGCTCTATCACCCGTGACAGCGTTATTTATCATTACCTAAGCACCCCACTTGTTATTGTTATACCAATCTTCAGAATGGTTATTGCCGTAGTTACGTTCCATTTCTTTAGCCATCATTTCCAGAGTATTAGGCAATTCCTCGTTAGCAACAGCCATTGGAATACGAATTTTACTTAACCGCCCTTCGGTATAAACATAGGCTTGCCCTTTAGGTAATCCCATAATCTGTGCATCAGTTAGAAGAGGAACTGTCTCGGTAGATATACGATCCTCATTTGTTGATTCATAATGAACATTGTTATCTATATTTGAATTATCTCTAGCCGTTGTTACCGTCATAAGTTGTGATACTTGAACGTCGGGTAATTGGTCAGTGATCAGTTGTGAGGTTTCTTTGGATTTAACCCTCAGCATAATAATATTATTAAAGTTACCCGTAATTTGGGCGGCTCTATCCTTATTATCCATGCCCACAACAATATCTGCACCTGTTTGTGTATAAGCCGTAAACTGTAAGCCAGCACCACCCGCTTTATTTAGCATCGTTACTGTAGAAGGACCGATTAATTCTGCAAATTCATCCCCATGAATAGAGACTTTTAATTCATCACGCTTTTTATCTGAAACCTCTTGCCCATAATCAAGACCATGTTTGTAAACATAACCAAAGGTACTGGTTAGATCCGCAAACATTGATGCACCAGCAGCACCACCAACGGTTGAATCGGTTAAACAATCTAACCCAACATAAACAACCGCATTTTGTTGCATAACCGACTTCCAATCGAATATCTCTCTTGTATCATCAGTATCAAAATAATCAGGAGAAAGAAGCTCTGCCGTTCTGCCGGTCGTAAGCTGTTCTAATAACGGAGCCATGTTAGAAACAATTTTGTCGTAATATTGTTTTTCAGATTTAAACGCTGATAATAAACCTTCTAAAATAGTATCTTGAATGTTCAGCTTTTCAATTAACTGTAGAATTGCAAGCGCTCTTTTATCACGCCCCCTTAAAGTAGGATTAATCTTTTTCTGATCGATACTCTTTTCAATTTCATCAATAATATTTTCGTAATCATCAACCTTATTTACTTTGAAATACTTCAAAGCATATTGAACATACAAATTGTCCATCGATAAAATATGACGATTAATGTTTCTGTAATCTGGTATTTCACCTATATAGATCAATGCTTGTGCAATGATGTTGATATAGCGCCAGCCGAACATTTTAAAAGCAGCAGAACTACCTTCGCCAGCCGCTCTGTCCGTTACACGACCAGAGACTTCCGTAATCTTAGAAAATTGTCCGATTGGGTTATACCGTGCTGAAATATCGGGATAAGCAAGATGAAAAATGTAACATTTACGACCTGCTTCTTTTGCCGATAAATACGTGCTACGCATTAAATCAGCATCCCCTTTCGGATCAAAAACAACGACCGTATCACCACGCATAATATCTTGATGGATCAATATTTCTGCAAGACGTGTTTTACCGTTTCTTGTTGCCCCAGGAACGAGCGTGTGACCAACACGCTCTGATAGCGCCATATAAATATTATGTTCACCCTCGTACATTCCTACAGCATGAGTTTCAGGGTGTCCACCCACAGACGGTAGTGGTCTGACAGGATTGAAAATACTGTCTGCTGACAAGAAATAAAATAACTTACTAAGTAAAACAGTGTCTTCAATTTTTAATTCAAAAGACCTTGCCAATCTATACAACCAACTTGGACGAGTATATTTTTTTCCACCGTACAGTGATATATCACGTAAACGCTGGACGTGTTTTTGATCCCATTCAAAACCCTTGCCTAAAAACAACACTCGTTTAGAAACAGGAATATCCTTACTTTTAATTCGATACATCGGCAATCTTTTAAGATTCCGTTTGTATTTCATAATGCGTAATCCTTGATAAAAACGCACAACTGCAACCAATGAAAATATGCCGATACTGTAATTAGCTACCGTAGGTGTCATAAAAATAATACCTGGTGCATACATTAATAAAATAATAAGAAATAACGCGGCAAACCCCGTATACATTTCGACCGCAGGTCTTAACAAAGCCTCAATTTGATATTTGGTGCTCATTGGCTATCCCCTGAACGGTATCTAAGATAACCATTAACAGGCTTATCATTCATTGCTAAACGCACAGAACTAAACCGTGTGTAGCCTTGAGGGTTATGGATATACTTTTTACCTTTTTGTGGTGCTTTACTCGCAACTACTACCGCTTTCTTTTTTCTTTTGACTAATTCGTTCTTCGCCTTTACCCTGCCAGAGGCATTCTTATTTAAAGCCAAGTAATGAGACATACTTTTGTACGAGTCAACATTTAAAAAGCTACTGTTATTCTTTGCCATAAAACGCTTATGTTTTTGTTTTCTTACTTGCTGACCACCCTTGAAACTTACATAAAATCTTTTTACACGCTTAACATAATTGCGCGTTTCTTTATAAGGAGGGATACCCTTGTATTTTTTCCCCATGAATTTATCAACAGCACCCTCACCAGCGTTATAACCAGCAAGTACATGATTAATATTTCCCTTAAAGCGTTTTTGTAACCATGCTATATATTTAATACCCCCTCTAATATTAGATTCAGGCTTATAAATATCCTTCAGTGAAACCCCAAACCTTTGAGCAGTCGCAGGCATTAATTGCATTAGCCCGTATGCCCCAGGTTTACCATTGGAAAGTGTAGAATGGGCTTTAACTTTATAATTAGATTCTTGGCGCATCATTGCCCTTACAAGCATTGGATCAACCTTGTATATTTTTGCGTATTTATAGACAAGATCTTCATAAGGAAATGAGTAGCCAATCGATGAAGCACAAAGAAGCAATGTAATTAAAATACCCTTCATTCTTTTGTGTATTCCACCAAGTAAGGGAATGATGTAATACCTCGCTCCTTTGCCTCACCATTACCCATATTTAGAGTAATACGACCCGTGCTGACATAAGCCATAGGTATTTCATTAACCTTTGCCCACTGCTTAACTACACGTTCATTTGTTTTTACAAAATATAAATTTAGCTGTATCTTATTTTTAACCCATCGTTTTACTAACTCGCCACAATCGCCACAAGGTATTTGAAGAAAATAATCAATCTTTTTGATATTTTTACCCTCGCTATAGCCTGATATTTGCCTACTAACGGGCTTTATTCTGTAAAGAGGGATATTTCCATACAATCGTTTTTGAGCCTCGTCATACGCTTTTTGAAAGCGTAATTCTCTATCGACACGCTTACGCTCAACATGAACTAATTTTTCGGCGTACATTTTTAATTCAGAGGCACTGGTAGCGTTAATACCTAAAACAGTTAAAGGATCAAGATTAGGAGTCCACTTACCTCTTTTACCTTTCATCAAAGTCTCATAGCGTTTCCACTCTCGCATATCTAAATCCCATGTTTTGGCATTCTCTATACGAAGTTTCTGCAAACTAAATTCAGTTACGTTAGTCGCTTCAAATTTAGTTTCATCAGCAAAGATAATGAAAGAAGATATAACGATAAATAGGGAGATTAATAATTTCATACTTATTTAGCAGGTCTGCACCAAACTTTAGAGGCATGACGGGATAAGTCACGAACGATATAGCTACAACTTTTATTACCATTGTGTTTTTTAGTCTTAAAATACCTTTTATAGGTATTCTTAATCGCAGGGAGCGATTTTTTAGAACGGACTTTATTTACAACATTTCTAGTTGATTTTTGACCTATAAACTTTATTTCAGTCACGGGTAAATTTTTAAAATAATTATCCATTTTTTTTAACTCTGAACACGAGCTTAAAAAAAGTGCACTTGCCGAAACAAGCACACCAAAGGAGAAGATCTTTAAATAATAACGGATATTGTTAGTCACAAATTTCACCGCTATTTCTTTTTATTATTCTTATTCGTTTTTAGCAACGCTTGATACTTCTTATCCAGTAACAAACGATACTGCTCAAATTCTTTTAAGCGTTTAAGTTCCTTTTCATCCTTATAATCAAGAGGCAATTCAAACGACACTAAACGATTTATAGGATCGACAGATAATTCCCAAGGCTCACCCGCCAAAACCTCTAAGGTATTTTCTAAAGAGATCGGTCCCATATTGCGATGAATATTAGGTAAACGTAGTGAAAACATTTTATGTACTCGCTTTTCAGGATGGTATCGCGTTAAACGAAAGCCCGAATCTTTTAATATATTTTGAATTGCCTGGCCAACCGTTTTAATGTTATTGCGAAAGTGAACACGATTAATAATTCCCTTCATTGGATTACGTTGTGCTTTTGTAGCTTTTGGCATTAACGTCACATAGCGAGATACATTTTTTATTTGTTCATTACTAATACTATTATCAGCAGAGACTTGAAATGAAAAAGCAGTGACAGCAATTAAGCTCGCTAAATAGAGTTTTTTTAACATTCTAAACATCCTAATTTGGGGAAAATGGATACAAAAAAAGAAATATTTCTAATCAATTTTCATCGGAGTATACATAATGAAAATACTAATTACTCCTTTTATTAACATTTTTTTACACTCACCAATGTAATATAATGCTTTTTAATGGGTAATAACTCTATTTTAGGCGCAAAAGGGCATTACCGCAGATAAGCGGTAACATTGATATTGTTATAAAATTAGAGTGCTAGTTAGAAACAACCAGCAAAGAGGGTAATACTATTTGTCATGTAATGAATGGATAGATACAACCTTATGAGTGCCGTTACTTGGAATGTATTTAGAATGATTATAGGTACAACGAGGGCAAGTTATTTTTTTACCATCAACATACCAGCCACACGCTTCGGCATAACTATTTAACATATCCAGTGGATAGAATTTGAATCGCTACCAACTGCCCATATTTCTTTTTCGCATCCATGACAATACGTAATGCTTTTACTACGACATTCAAAATAATTAAGATCGATAGACTTCTCTGATAATTTAATCAAAGAGATTAAAATTGATAATAGATTTTTTATCCTATTATTCATGATAGGCGCATTTTTATAACTTTATCGTCGTTTATCATTTTTATATCTTCGATAATACTCAATTCAACATTTTTAGAATGCTTGCTAGAATCTTTATCTTTATACATTCGCTTATCAGCAATCTCAATGACCGCATCCACTGTATTTCCATGAAAAGGAAATACTGCACTACCAAGACTGATAGACTGATTAATTAACCCCTTACTGGTACGCATTGGCTTACTCACAGTAGATTTTATATTGGCAAAAATAACATCTACTATTTCTAATTTTGATTCTTCAATTCGAATGGCGATTAAGAATTCGTCCCCTGATAAACGCGATAAAAGATCAATATTTCTTAAACTGCTCGCAATTCTGCTTGCACTTATTTTTAAGATTTCATCACCTACATTATGACCAAAAGTATCATTAACTTGTTTAAAACCGTTCAAATCTAAAAAACAAACAACTACAACTTCATTTTTCTCTTTGGCAATTTTAAACATATTTTTAAGAAGACTCATTGCGCCACGTCGATTAGGCAAGCCTGTTAAATCATCTTGTCTGGCTAACTCTTTTTGCTTCTTTGTTTCTTTCTCTTGATATAATAATGCTTGTCTAAGCTCCCCTTGTAATTTTGAGCCATAATTCAAATATTTATTACGCATCAATGAAGACATTAAGCCAATAACTGCCGATGATACTAAAAATAGTAATGAACCTAAGTTATAAATTAATACATTAATATTTCTTACTTCAGCATAATAATAAGCACTTGAAATATACAATACCAATATCATGAAAGTAATAAATATAGCTTCTTGGACTTTAATAAAAGTCCATGTGAATAAACTCATAATAGTAAGCATCAAACCAGCAAAATAAATACTTTTAGCAAGATCATCAGGGGATGAAATATTAATAATTAATTGTATGCTTATGGCAGAAACCATAAATGATACCAACATTATTTTAAAGTAATGTTTAAGAAAAACAGCAGGTTTAAAAAATGGAATAAATGAGACTAAGACGATATAAGAAATAGTATACGCTCGTATAACAATAGCTTTATGGGTAAACTCACCAAGATAAATCCAATCAACAAAGCCAAACAAAGAAAACAGAACACCACTTAAAAGTAGCATATATTTTGAGAATATGACCTTTTCTTTGTTTAGATAATCATTAACTATCTGTGATGTGGGTATTTTAGTTTTAGAAGACACAATATTATTTTTATGTTTTTAACCCACAATACTAGACATTGCCTTCTTGTGCATTCTTTTAAGACAAACGGAACATCATGCTTGAATGTGCATGAATAGGTTTACACCTGTATCTTCATGTTTAACCGTAATATCTGTATCTTTGATACCACCCAAAACCGCTAGAGACGTTAAGTGTTTTTCACTACGGTGATACAAATACCATTGTGTAATAATTTCCATACAGCCACGACTATCATTAATATTTGAGAAATTACCAACAACCAACTCACTCTTTTTCTTTAATAAACCTGAATAATTTCTAATTAATCGCGTGAATAATTTATCTTTAAAATAATCAAACATACCTGCCGACCAAACTAAGTCATATCGAGTATCGGTGTTATAACGAAACACATTTTTATTGATAAAAACAATCTTATCTAAATGTGCTTTACATTCATTTTTAGCAAAGTCTATAGCATTAGAATCCATATCTAAGCAATGAAACAAAATATTACTGTTAGGACATTTATCTAAGTATTCTTTAATGTCAGTACAAGGTCCACTACCGAGATTAAGCATTATCGGTGATGGCTTAGATTCTAACTCACGTAAGACACCTTGAATGTAGCATTTACGGTTTCTGACAGCTCTGCACCCCGACAAACTGTGATAAAACTTATCCCATTTATGATAAACGTCAGATTTAGTGCATCGCCATTGTTCATAAATACGGTGAATTTGTTCAAAGTCACCGGCATAGCCTTTTGGCTTTAGGAAGGTATAACCAATCATGTTTTGAACATTAAGGATTGGCTTTACGAAATTATAAATATCCATTTCTTGATTTAAGTTTAAATCAAGTCTGTTTAGCGTTTGACAAGTTTCTGTAAGTTTTAGGTAATCTTCAAAATTTGGTCCCCCTTGTTTGTATAATTCCAATAGATAATTTATGGATTCATTAAATACAATACCTTCACTATCAGACTTACTACTCCCAGGGCTAGACATAACCTTCTCCTTTTAATCGTCCCAATCACTTATTAGCATCAATACGTACAACGCTTGCTTTATCCTTGTAATTTTTAACACTCAAATCAAATGAATCTAAACAAAATATTCCATTTTTATCATTCATTGAATAAATATTTTCAAAACTGTAATCACGATACTTACTGTTATCGTGTATATAATCATCTAGTTGGTTCATAACCGTTATAGCGGTATCAGCATCTTCATACTTATGTAAGAAAGCATAAATTAGCGTTTTATTATCAATAATAATAATTTTACATTTAAACGGTATGAGCATTCCCAATTGTTTTTTTATTTTATTAAGGTCTGTTAGGCTTTTAACACGCAAACGCTTTACTCTCATATTTATATTACACAACTTTGCATCACTTAATAGAGCATCCAATATTTGGTTGGCTTCATAAATCGATAAAACAGAATGATACATATCAAAATCAGTCTTTGTTAATACAAATTGTCTTAAACGATGACTTGTTCTAAAAACACGATATAAATGCTTTTTCTTTAATAAATCAGATATAACACCAAGAGTCAAAGCGCCAAAGATGAAAAACACATTGTTGGCAGTCATCGCTAATTTATCATCAGAATAGTCACCACGTAATACATAAAACACTAAAATATATTGAACAATGATTATTAACGAAAAGATAAATAGCAATTTTATATTCAAATACACATACGGAAATATCGCCACAACCATTAACATTAGACCTGCAAAGTAAGTGTTGTAAGTAATCTCTGTCCCATCAGATACATGAATCATTAAACTGATAGCGGTAGCGCCCACCATATAAATAAATAGAAGCAGTTTTTCGTAATTCCTAAGCAAGAATTTATTGTCTTTTGTATAAAATAAAAAAATGAGCATCGATACAATGGCCGTACTTCTAATAGCCACAATCATCCATACATTTTCATCAGCAGATATAAAATCAACAATATAAAATAATGAGAATAAAAATACACCTAGCATTATCATCATTTTAGTTAGAACAATCTTATCGTTATCTGAAGTGTCTTTTAGAAATTTATCAAACTCTTTATTATTATTGACTAATTCATCTGATAAATTGAACATAATCTTTCCGTATATCTGCTATTAAGTGACTTTAATGTAAAAAAACAATGAAAATATTATTTCCATCTGTATGATGCCTGAATGCTTTATTTACTGCTAACGCTATTTCTTGCTTATATATCCGTCATTACATACGTTTTTGCAAAGGGATATTTTAATGATGGAATTGACTATTCAAGTCAATCATCCAGTAATGCAATACATAAACATATTCAAAACAATGTAATTTGTGAAAATAAAAACCAAAAGAATATTTATTACCAATTTAGTGATATTAAAATACCAACCTATAACGGACAACAACAAATTCAGTCCCTTTTAGTTACACCTTTTGGCATATTTATATTTGATACTAAAAAGTACAAACATAAACTGCATTATTCAGACCTTGGTTTTACCATCCAAAATGGCAATGATAAAATGGCTAAAGTCTTTATATCATCCCACACACACAAACCTTCCATTGATTCTGTTTATCAATTACTGCCAAGCATTGATAGCTTAAAAGTACATTTCAAAACCGTTATCACAAGTGACGTAGAATTTTGTGCAAAGCAGCCTAAAAACATCATACAACTTGAACAATTAAAATCACTTTTTGACTCTAAGCCCATCATATTTTCACAAACTCAAATTCAATTTATAGTTGGTCAATTATTATCACTTAACAACCAAAAATTTCAAAATCAACACTCAAAAATCGCATAAAACAATGCCTTTAATCAGAATATAAAAACATAATTAAAGTGATAATAATGCCAGTAAATGCGTACTTTCGAGTATTTTTTTAAATGAAACAACAATATAAGCCATTATCTTTTCTAAATTCTAATCTATCATTAGGCATCAATGAACGAAAGCTGCTTAACGTATTAATCCACGAACTCTATAATAAATTACAAGAAAAAAACGATAAAAAAAACAGGAAAACAAATATTGGAATACAGGTTAGAAAATTTCATATCTATCTATCTTTACATAGACCTGGGAAAGAAAAGTTTAGGTTAAGCAAAGTAATGTCTGATTTATTAAAAAAAGAATTAATACTATCCAATAAAAATAAAAACCCATTGATTCATTCCCTTCAACTCACTGAAGGAAACGTCGTATTTGAACTTAACCCTGCTTACAATAAAACCATATCCAGTACAAAAGTGTTTTACATCGATCAAGATATTCAACGCCAAATCACTAAAAAGAATACATTATTTTTATATGAACTCTGTATGTCTAAAATCACTAATTTAAAACAGTTAGCCGAAAATAAGAACAAAATATTTTTTGAAATCTCCTTAAATAAATTTCTAAATATGCTTGGCTATGAAGACTACAAACAAATGCGAAGTGCAGATCTGTATAGAACCGTATTAACAATAGGTGCTGAAGAGCTAAATAGACTTCCTAGTGGCTTTAAAGTAACAATAGATACCGTCATAGTGCGCGGTGTCTTTGAGAGTTTTTCTTTTAAGGTAATAATCGACGATGCCGATTATCTAAATAAACTAAAAACGTACGATAAAATCGTTTACGTTTAGTCTTACTAATCTACAATTTTAACCTTGGACTGCATTCTAATTGCAATCATGCCCGTTAAAATGTAAAAATACTTTGACCCCAATACACCATTATTTTTCTTTGCATGAGTTCGCCTGGTGGAACGAGATATATTCAAAGCTGAATCAATCTCATTTAATTCTATCCCGTTTAACTTAGAATGCATTTTTAAATCTGTGTAAGTAAACATATCAGGATTAATATCTGTTAATGCCATTAGATTTTTAAAATTATTTGCAACTTCTATAGTCATGCCCGTTTCTTCCTGTTTTTTTTAATTTTTGAACCCAATAACTACTTATGGTTCAAATAATTATACCTATAGGGTATCTCTACGACAAGACCCTAACATTGGATGCCACTCAAAAAAAACCACACAACTTTCGTTGTCTGGTTTTTTTAAAGCGGTTAGGAATTATGCAGCTTTTGGACTCCATTCTTTCTTCCCACCTTTCCAAGTATAGTCATTAGCCTTAAGCTCAACTAACTTCTCAGCCTTTTTAGGATCATTATTATTCACCTTCACTGGCATACAATTTTGTATTGCTTTAACTTCTGCTGGTGTAAACAACTCTGAAATAGGAGCGTTACTAGCATTATTATTAGCTTTAGCTTTTGCATTAGCACCTGCATTCGCTTGATTAGAACTAGGATTACTTTGTGCAGCTGGTTGATCCGAGCTAGACTTTGAACCCATAAACTGCATTTCGTTACAGACGATTTCGGTTTTATAATGGTTCTTACCGTTATCTTTGTCTTTCCAAGATAGTGTTCTAATTTTGCCTTCTAAGTAGATGGGAGAACCTTTTACAAAGTGTTTACCTACAATTTCAGCTAGTTTTCCGAAAATTACGATATTGTGCCATTCCGTACTTTCTTTCTTTTCGCCAGTTTGCTTGTCTTTCCAGTAGTCCGTTGTTGCCAATGAAAAATTACAAACTGCTGTTCCATCAGGCATAAACTTTACTTCTGGATCTTGACCAAGGTTTCCTGCGATTGTTACTTTATTTAAAAACATAATATTTCTCCGAGTGTTATATATATAAAATTAACTTCAGAGAAACGTAACCCAAGAGGATTAGTTTTCCCCAAAGGATAGTGTGTCTTATTTCTAAGACGTGTTTGTGTAGTGCGTCAAGTTAAAATAACTCGGTATTCGCTAATGCACTGTAAATACCATAAAAATCACAAACTACGTTATAGAAATTATTGGGTTTTGTCAATGTTATCGCCTAGATGAGGTTATAGGGCACTATCTTTATGTTTTACAGGCGGTTTTTTGTTGATTGACGGTCGTTATTTTTGTTTAATTCCCACGTAGACTTGGTTTTTACTCGCATTATTATCATTTAGATTGCGGTTTTTAAAGGGTAGGAATTTAAAAATGTCTCATGTCATATATCCGATAATTTAAGAGAAAAAGACCTATAGGGGTTATATTTCCGATAGTAGGTTGTGTCTTTCGACGTTGGTTTGTTGTGCTTCAGATACATTCGTATCCGATACTCGTTTTAACAGCACTGTAAGTATCTTTTGATAACGTAAATAAATTTATACTAGAAACTTAAAGGTGTTATGTGGTTGATTTTGGTATTTCTATACCCATTCGTTCTCCGTTTTTACCCTGCCAGAGGCGGTCTTAGGTTTTGACCTCTTCAGCTTTTTGTCCGACTGTCGGACAGTTTTAATAAACAGGAAAATTCGCAAAACTAATGCCTTGAAAGGCTTTGCGAAAGTTTACTCACTTCTAGTGAAATATCATTAGTCAGAGGTGGATACTTGGCTTATAAGTCTTTTGCTCTGCAAGCCTTAACGCTCAAATCCATCTGCTGCCTAATAATCTCCCACTATCCAATCACTGCACTATTTCTTGCGTAGTCCCTACACTAAACAACCAAAAATAGATAAGGGTGTGCCTAGCGGCACTTCACGTTAGATAAGGCGTATCACCGCCCGAAAATAAAGAACTTTCACGGCATAAAAACAACACGTCTGCAAAAGTAACTGCAGAAGTAATTTATTCCATGTTTTCTTGATTGTTCTCCCCACTCCACGAGCGCCCTCGGTCGTCATGTTTTGCATATCGCAAAAAAGAGTTAAAAAGATCAAAAGCAACACATAAGAGCCTAAACAAAGGGCTTAACAATTTACATTTAATGGAGTTTTA
>Ga0256840_1001761_pt1 | contig 19857 bp, 15 predicted proteins | sample 355202metaG_FD_185969 | JGI IMG/M metagenome (GOLD analysis project Ga0256840, IMG submission 185969) | Hydrothermal vent microbial communities from Mid Atlantic Ridge, Atlantic Ocean - 355-202 | ecosystem: Environmental > Aquatic > Marine > Hydrothermal vents | place: Atlantic Ocean: Mid...
GATACTTAAACTGCATACCCTGTAAAAAATATCGTAATATTTGGTCTTTACATTGGCGGTAGTTTTTATGCCCTTTTTTACGGAAAAAAGCACTTAATTCATGCTGGCTTATTTCAAAATCAGCGAAGCCCATAATTTCTAATACATCATCATTTTTTAAGTTTAAGGCTATTTTCAACTTCTTAAAAATATCATTATTAGTCATGCGTTTTTCAGGGATGGGTTGATCCCCTTCTTTTTTACCACGCTTATCATTAATCAAGCCATTTAAAAAAGTCGCTAAGACTTCATCTTCGCATTCTTGAAAATCAGCATCATCATCTTTTTTTAGCCAGTTGCTAATTTGTTCACGGGTAACAATACATTCAGCTAAGCCAAAAATTGAGATCATTTTTGAATCATCAAAATCAAAGGTATAGCGTATACGACGTAATACATCGTTATTGGTCATTTATTTTCCTTATATCAGAAGATGGTGGGCACGCTATCGCTTTGCCCACCCTTGTCATTATGTTTATGCTTGTTGATACTTATCAATTTTATCAAAGTTTAAATAACGATAGGTATCGTCTGCAGTTGCATTGATTTGTTGATAATAGGCCATATATTCTGCAAATGTTGGAATTTTACCCATGATTGAGCAAACTGCGGCTAATTCAGCTGAGCTTAAATAAACATTAGCATTATTACCTAAACGATTAGGAAAGTTACGCGTTGAGGTTGAAACAACTGTTGCATTATCCGCTACACGCGCTTGGTTCCCCATACATAATGAACAGCCTGGCATTTCTAATCGAGCGCCTGATTTTTCAAAGGTATCGTAGTAGCCTTCTTCAGTAAGCTTATCTTGATCCATTTTTGTCGGTGCAGACACCCAAAGTTGTGTGGGTAAATCTCCTTGATGCTTTTCAAGCAACTTACCCGCTGCACGAAAATGACCAATATTAGTCATACATGAACCTAGGAACACTTCATCAATTTTTGTTCCAGCCAACTCGGACAATGTTTTCACATCATCAGGATCATTTGGGCAAGCCATAATAGGTTCTTTAATCTCGTTCAGATCAATTTCTATCACTTCAAAATATTCAGCATCGGCATCAGGCGACATTAATTCTGGTTTTTCTAGCCATGCTTGCATTTGTTCAATTCGACGGTTTATGGTTCGTACATCACCATAGCCTTCCGTCACCATCCATTTCAATAGAGTAATATTTGAATTAATATATTCACGAATAGGCGCTTCATCTAATCGAATAGTACACCCTGCCGCTGACCTTTCTGCTGAGGCATCAGATAATTCAAAAGCCTGTTCTACTTTTAAATCGGGCAAACCTTCAATTTCTAAAATACGACCCGAAAAGACATTTTTCTTACCTTTCTTTTCAACGGTTAATAAGCCTTTTTCAATTGCTTTTAAAGGAATAGCATTAACTAAGTCACGTAAAGTGATACCTGGTTGCATTTCACCTTTAAAGCGTACTAAAACTGATTCAGGCATATCCAAAGGCATAACCCCTGTTGCCGCTGCAAAGGCCACTAAACCAGAACCTGCTGGAAAGGATATTCCTATGGGGAACCGTGTATGCGAATCCCCCCCCGTGCCGACAGTATCAGGCAATAACATACGGTTTAACCAGGAATGGATAATGCCGTCACCAGGACGTAAAGCCACTCCGCCCCGATTCATAATAAAATCAGGTAAGGTATGTTGCATTTCAACATCAATGGGCTTTGGATAAGCAGCCGTATGACAAAAAGATTGCATCACAAGGTCAGCAGAAAAACCTAAGCAAGCTAAATCTTTTAATTCATCACGGGTCATTGGCCCCGTAGTATCTTGTGAACCTACAGTCGTCATTTTAGGCTCGCAATAAGTATCCGGTCTTACACCATCAACCCCACAAGCTTTACCGACTATTTTTTGCGCTAAAGTATAGCCTTTATTACTTGCGACTTTATCAGCAGGCCTTTCAAATACATCGGATGCAGGCAAACCTAAAGACTCTCTAGCTCTATCTGTTAAACCACGTCCAATAATGAGCGGAATGCGCCCACCGGCACGGACCTCATCTAAAATTACATTGGTTTTTAATGAGAATTCAGAAATCACTTCGTCACTATCATGACGCTTAACTAAACCTTGGTAGGGAAAAATATCAATGACATCTCCCATTGCTAGGTTTTCTACATCACATTCAAAAGGTAAAGCGCCTGAATCTTCCATGGTGTTAAAAAAAATAGGGGCAATTTTTCCACCTATACAAACACCTCCACTCCGTTTATTAGGCACATAAGGAATATCATTACCCATATACCATAAGACTGAATTAGTCGCCGATTTACGTGATGACCCTGTGCCGACGACATCACCGACATAAGCGACAGGAAAACCTTGTTGTTTTAACGCTTCAATTTGTTGTTCCGCGTTAGTTATTCCATCTCTAGGAATTTTCAACATGGCTTTAGCATGTAATGGAATATCAGGCCGCGACCAAGCATCAGGTGCAGGTGACAAATCATCTGTATTAGTTTCACCTGTCACTTTAAAAACACTAACCGTCAGTTTTTCTGCTACTTTTGGCTTACTGGTAAACCATTCAGCTTCTGCCCAAGATTGGATGATTTTTTTGGCAAAATCATTACCCGCATCGGCTTTTTCTTTAACATCATGAAAAGCATCAAAGACTAATAAAGTATGAGATAAGGCTTTAACCACAATAGGAGCCAACTCATCGTTATCTAATAAATCGATTAAAGGCGCAATATTATAACCACCAAGCATTGTTCCAAGTAGCTCAGTAGCTTTTGCAGCATCTAAAATAGGCGACTTCACCTCACTTTTAGCAACAGCAGCAAGGAACCCTGCTTTAACATAAGCGGCTTCATCTACGCCAGCTGGAATACGATTAACCAACAAATCAAGGATAAAATCGTCTTCACCTGCGGGAGGCTGTTTAATCAGTTCAACTAACGCTGAGACTTGTTCAGCATTTAAAGGTTGAGGAACGACCCCATCAGCAGCACGTTCTGCAACATGTTTGCGGTATTGCTCTAGCATTATTAAGCCTTATCTAAATTATAATGGCTTGATTTTAACAGATTTTCTCTATATTTAGGAGTCTACAAAACAAAAAAAGCGCGGTTAACCGCGCTTTTTTTATCAGACTTTTAAATTACAGGCTAAAGACCAATCCCATTAAGTTAAGATAACAGGTAGGATGTGCTGACGACAGGAAGCGCATCGTTTACAGCTGATGCGCTTCCTGTCGTCAGCACACCCTACAAAAATTGCTTAACTTAATGGCAATGAGGCTAAAGACCTGTGTCTTGCACTTACCAGTTGTAACTTAAAGTTGCATAGATATTACGGCCTGGTGATGCGACCCGGCCATTTGCAATAGTGTGGTTAGTATATCCACCTAAATGATCAAAGTACTGACTTCCTATTACATTTTCAATCCCTGTTCCAATGACAACACCATGATAAGGCTCATATTTACCACGTAGGTTCAGCAACATATAACCTTTGGTTTTTTGTTCATCATTATACCCAGCCACATCACCCTGATCTGCATAGAAAACCCCTTCAATAGCGCCCATCCAACCATGTTGCTCATAAGTTGCCTGAACGCGTCCATTTAGAGGGGCTATACGATATAAATCAGAATCACCAGTTGGTGAATTAACGCGTTCACCTCGAACATAATTTAAGCCAGCATCTACACGCCAGTTATCAGTTAATGTGTAACCAGCTTCTAAATCGACTCCATATAATTGAGCTTGTATATTACTCCACTGTAATGTATCAGCTCCGTATGTTAGCGCCTTGGTAGTTGCAGTCCCTTGGATATAATCATCTACGTAATGATAAAAGAATCTTGGCGCTACATAAGCATTATCAGTATGCCAATCAAAACCTAAATCAAATTGGTAGGCCGTTTCATGATCTAAATTTAAATCACCGATATAGGTTTTACCATCTGCAAAACCGCCTGTTGCTTTATTTTCTGTCCATAAATACAATTCTTGATAAGTTGGAGCTCGGTTTTTTCTAGCCAAGCCAACCTCGACATCTAAAGAAGAAGAAACTGCATGTCGCAACACCACTGCCAAATCAACTTCATTAAAATTACGACTTCTATCGGCTGCGTTAAAAGCCACAGCATCAGCATTAGTTGCAGTATTGTTCATTCCATTCATTTGGGTAGAAACCATACCGGCATCAGACCAAGTGCGTGCAAACCTCACTCCTAAATCCAAAACTAAATTTTCAGCAACATCTCCTGTCCACTCTGTAAAAATACTATAGCGATCTCTTTCAACCCTATTAAAAAAGTTAGTATTCATAACGGCACCCGCACCTGCACCACCATTATTAGTACTTGTATCGATCATTCTACTATTTGCATCATGGTTAGCTTGGTCACCATTAATACCAACTGTCAAGATACCATCAAACAAAGGCATATCAACACCTATATCTATCCCACCAGCCTCAACTTCTGTCCGATTATTTATTGCATCCATCATGGTAGTGCCGCCATTACGCATAACAGTATTACTCATTAGATGACGCATCTTTTGATAAAAAATATTGGTCTTTAGCTTATAACCATCCCCTAAATCCCAGCTGTAATTGGCATCGTATAAACCACCTTTCACATACTCAATATCCATAGGCAGTGCTGGTGTTCCAGTATGTCCAGTGTTATTGTTACTGTAATTTATACCAAACTCATGGCCTTCTCGCTGATAGCCATAACCTGTTGTAAACGCTTCACGGTCATAACGAGTGTTCTCTTGCTTTTGGTTATCTTTTATTTTGTAATCGCGGCCTTGTTCTTTACTACCACTTAAATATAATTTGTGATTTTTATTAGCCACAGCACCCAATAAAGCACCAAAGTGACCGTCATCAACTGAACCATACCCCATAGAAGCAGTACCGCTAGTTTCTATTCCATCACCCTCAGCAAATCGACCTTTTTTAGATTCTACATGCATAGAGCCACCGAAGGTCTCAATACCGCTACTAACGGGTGCAATACCTCTATGAACGGTTAATTTCCCAGTAAGAGGTGCAGGTATATGACTTAATGGGGGATCCATACTATTTGGCCCCACTTCTTTCATATTTGCCCCATCAATAGAAATATTAATACGGTTACCAAACATACCTCTATAGGAAGCAATACCTGTTAATGGTCCATTTCTATTAACATTAGCACCCGGTACACGTTTTAATAAAGATGCGGTATCTTTTAAGCCTGAAGAATCTGGTGCAGTACCAAATGTTCCAGAACGCATGGCACTGCCTTCCACAACAATCGTTGGCAAATGCTCATGTTCTGCAGATACTTGCACCGGAATTGCGACTATCGCTGCAATAGCAATACTTATTTTTGTTTTCAATTTTATCCCCTAATAAATTGCATAAATTGAGGGTTTAAAATAAGCAGGTTCTATTCCATTATTTGTTTGCTTTTTAGCAACAATAACTTACAAATTAACAACAAAACCAAAAATAGCGGGTTTTAATTAAACTATGTTATATAACTCATTTTAAATAAGTCATATAACCTACTTTATTGATAGAAACCCAATAACTCACTATGCTCCTGCTTAGAAGGCAAGCCTTGCCTTGCCCCCATTTTGGTACAACATAATGTCCCAGCCACACTGGAATACCTAAGCACATCTGGCCACTCTAGGTTATTTGCAATAGCTGCAGCAAAGGCTCCATGAAAAGCATCGCCAGCGCCTGTGGTATCACATATATCCGCTTTAATAGCCGCTAGCTCACCTTTTTGCTCACCAAATTGCCAAATTAAACCCTTTTCCCCTAAAGTAATGACGCTTGCAGGCGACATTTTTGAAAAATAACTTAATGCTGTTGTTACATCACCTCCGAACTGACAGGCAAATTTCTCTGAGGCAACTAAATAATCCACTTGATCCATTAACTTTTCAGTGCCTTCATGTAAAGAACCCGCATCTAAGATGGTTGGAATATTAAGGCTTCGTGCCAACTTAGCTAACTTTAATGATATATGTGGCTCATGCCCATCCAGTAAAATTGCTTTTGCTTTAACTCTGGTAAAATCTATGGTATTTTCTGCCAATGCTTTAGTTGAACCTTTATAGTTAACTAAGGCTCGTTTTCCATCAGGTTTGACTAGAACCGTTGATAAAGGTGTGGGAGACACACCTCTGAAAACAAGTTGAGTATCAACTTGATGGTCGACAAACTCTTGGTGATGCATTTCACCATAAAGGTCTTGCCCTAAATACCCTGCAAAGGCTGCTTTTAAGCCAAGCTTTGAAACAGCAATAGCGGCATTTGCAGCGGGTCCACCGCCAGATGAGACTAAATTATCTGCAAATATTTTTTCATCACTTTCTGGGTGTTTAGCAACCGAAAAAACCAAATCATAACAAGCATGACCAACACAGAGGACATCAACATCAATTGATTTCTTTAACATAAAATTCAGCACTCTTCATTACTTGGTTTACACTTTTTCGAAAGCGGATCTTTAAAGGCTCTGAAAGCATTAGCTTTTAGCTCACCTCTTTGCAAAAGAGGCATTGGGGAGATTTATTATAAAAACAAGACGTTTAATATCAACATGTTATATTTTTATAAAATCCCCCTCAATCCCCCATTGTACATGGATGTAGTAGTGTCGCATTAGGCAGGAGCCGATTGCGACCTTTTTCAAAGGGGGAGGTCAAAAGAAAAGACCCGCCTCCAGTGTAGATATCAACTTTATAGGATGTGCCGACGCAGGAGGCGCATCGCGGCTATTGATGCGCTTCGTTCCTCAGCATATCCTACAAGTTTTATTTAGACTGAACGGTTACGATTAGCGGTTGCTTCTTCCTTGTCTTAACGCTGGCTTTAATGATTTTTCTGCTTGCATTCCTACAAACTCCATTAAGATAGCTAACTCTTTATTATTTAGCTCGTAACAATCCTTTGCCCTGACATTGGTAGGCAAAATAGAAGGTCCGTACCTTACTCTCATTAACCGGCTTACAGTTACACCTTGAGATTCCCACAATCTACGTACCAAACGGTTTCGGCCTTCTTTAACGACGACATGAAACCATTTATTTGCACCTTCACCCGAGAAAAATTGAATATCATTAAAGTGTGCCTTACCATCTTCCAGCTCAACACCTTCTTTTAATAACTTAATCATGTCTTCAGACACATCACCTAAAATTCGTACCGCATACTCCCTATCCAGTTCTTGCGATGGGTGCATAAGGCGATTGGCAAGCTCACCATTATTAGTAAGTAATAATAAACCTGAGGTATTAATATCTAGCCTACCGACTGAAATCCAGCGTCCCACATCTAACTTTGGTAACCTTGAAAACACCACGGGGCGACCTTGTGGGTCTCTTCTGGTAACCACTTCACCTGTAGGCTTGTTATACACTAAGACCCTGGTCACCTGCTCAATATACTTTTCCCAATTTACAATGCGACCATTAACATGAACAACGTCACCTGAAACAAGATGCAACCCAGGCGTAACCTTTACCCCATTAACACTGATTCGACCTTCACTAATCCAGCGCTCTACTTCTCGCCTTGACCCTAACCCCCCTCTTGCAAGCACTTTTTGGATTCGCTCTCCAGTCGTTCCTGTGGTTTCTACTTTTACACCACTCGGTTTAGTGTCTGGTTTCTGAGGTGGGTTGGATGATTTGTTGTTTTTCACTTGTTTGCTCTTCACTTAATGGTTCCTTGCTTACTTTTTCTTTGACTTCAGTATTCATTGTTACGCCTGAAGAAAAATCTAAATCTTTAATTTCTTCTAATGTAGGTAAATGCTCTAATGATGACAAATTAAAATAATTTAAAAAATCTTTTGTTGTGCCATATAAAGCAGGACGACCTGGCACTTCTTTATGTCCAATAATCCGTACCCACTCTCTATCTAGTAAAGTTCTAATAATATTAGAACTTACACTGACTCCACGGATATCCTCTATATCGCCCCGAGTAACCGGCTGACGATAAGCAATGATAGCGATAGTCTCTAATAAAGCACGGGAGTATTTAGGGGGTTTTTCTTCAAATAACCGAGATACCCAATATGAGTAACCATCTTTTACTTGAAATCGATAGCCACTCGCTAATTTTTTTAACCCTACAGGTCTAGGGTGGTAGTCTTCAATAATAGAATCAACAGCAGCCTGTATCGACTTTAACTCAGGTCGCTCAAGCTCAGGGTAGACTAATTGTACTTGTTTAATAGACATTGGCTTGTCTGCAGCAAACAAAATAGCCTCTACAATTTGTTTTGTGTCCATATCAGGGGATGTTAATGCGTTTAAGTCAAGACCTTCTATTGCTAATTGCTGTTCATTTATCGGTTGGTTTCCAGCCATTTTCGCTGCTAATTGCGCCTTTAATTTAGCCTTCATTACAACCTCTAACTCAGGTTTAAGCGTTACAAATAAATCCTGCTTCACAGGCTCTGTTAACTCTTTTCTTAAAGTTTCCTCAACTTCTGACCTCATACTTTTCAATAATTCTAAGCGTATTTGGGTCTCTAAATCAGCAGCAATATCAGGTTCAAGCTGTTCTTTTAATGCAATACTCAACTCACGCCTGATTTCTGGTTCTAAAGTTGTTTCTAGCTCATCCGTTATTTCTAGCTCTAAGCTTTGCGTTAACGCTTCCCTTACCTCTGAATTCAGCTCAAGAAACAACTGTTCTTCAACTTTTGCTCTTAACTGTTGTTTTAGTTCAGCTTCAATATCAGGTTTAAGGCTATTAATAAGTTCTAACTGTACTTCAGCTCTAATTTCAGGCTCAAGCCTTTTATTTAATTCCTGCTTTAAATCAAGCTCGACTTTAGGCTTTAACTCGGTAATAAGCTCTGCTCTTAATTGAGGAGTCAGTTCATCTAATAAGCTTTGTTCAACCTTTCCCTTTAACTGATGCTTTAAAACAAGCTCAACATTAGGTTTAAGGCTGTTAGTTAGTTCTGAATGTATTTCAGCGCTAATTTCAGGCTCAAGTTTTGCGAGCAAATCAGCTCTTAAACTTTCATTTATTTCTGGCTCAAGTTGCTTGGTTAATTCATCCGTTAATTGCTTTCTAATCTCGGGTTCTAATGCTGTTTCTAACTCATCCGTTATTTCTATTTCTAAACTTTGTGTTAGCTCTGCTCTAATTTGAGGGTCAATTTCAAGAAATAATTGTTCCTCAACTTGTGCCTTCAACTCAATTTTTAACTGGGCTTCCACCTCAGATTTCAAGCTTTTAGTGAGTTTAGCCTCTACTTCAGCTTTAATTTCAGGTGCTAGCTTTTCATTTAACTTAATTGTTAAATCAGCCTCTATTTTAGCCTTCAAGTCAGCAACCAACTTGGCTCTTAATTTAGGGTCAAGCTCAGTGACTAACTTTTCTTCAACTTTTGGTTTTAGCTCAACCTTTAAATCACTTTCAATTTCAGGTCTAAGGGTTTCAGCAAGTTCTGCATGTACTTGAGCTCTAATTTCAGGTTCAAGTCTTTTAGCCAATTCAGCTCTTAGAGTTTCATTTATTTCCGGCTTAAGTTGCTTGGTTAATTCATCCGTTAATTGCTTTCTAATCTCGGGTTCTAATGCTGTTTCTAACTCATCGGATATTTCTATCTCTAAACTTTGTGTTAGCTCTGCTCTAATTTCAGGATCAATTTCAAGAAATAACGCTTCTTCAACCTGCCCTTTTAACTCATTTTTAAGCTCTGCTTCAATATCAGTTTTAAGGGTTTTAGTCAGCTCAGTTCTTACTTCAGCTTCAAGCCCAGATTTTAGAGTCGGCCTAATTTCAGCAATTAAACTTTGCTTTACCTCATGCTTTAATTGGGGTTCCAATTCTGTCTTGAGTTCCAGCTTCACTTCAGCTGTTAACGCTTGTTTTAGCTTTTCCTTTGCAGCACCCTCTGGTTTGGCTGTCGCACTTGGTTTACTGGTTTTTTTAGGTTTAGCTTCTAGGTTTTCAACACTATCATTCGAAACTGATTTTTGCTCTGACTCGTATTTCTTCGAAGGGTTCTGCTTGAATAATTTCGAGGAATCCTTCTTTGCTGAGTTCGAGGATGGCAAGAAATGAGACAACCACCCCTCCCCGTCCTTCTGCTCTTGTAAATAGCGCTGAGAAAGGGAGGCTATCTGGCCTGTTAAGTTTTTCCAAAATGGTTGCCATTCTTTCACGTACTGATAGGGGTTCTTTGGTTATTATATGGTGACTAAGTTGCTCTACGCGTGTAAGCACATCTTGAAATGCTAATAGCATTTCTTTTAATTCAACATCAGGGTGTTGATGTTCAATATCAACACCTGAAACATCGACTAGTGTATCAAAAACATCACGTTCATAGCGAGGTAACAGCGCTATATCTTCGGCTGCTTTTTTAATACATTCATATTCTTGCAACTTTCTAATAAGAAATGCTCTTGGGTCATCTTCTTCATCTTCAATTTCTGCTTGCCTAGGCAATAGCATTCTTGACTTAATTTCAGCTAATAAAGCCGCCATTAATAAATACTCAGCCGCTAATTCCAAATGCAAATCATTCATCATCTCAATATATTTGACATATTGAGAGGTGATTTTAGCGATTGGAATATTTAAAATATCTAGGTTCTGTCGCTTAATTAAATACAGTAATAAATCTAAAGGACCTTCAAAAGTATCCAGAAACACTTCAAGCGCATCGGGGGGGATATATAAATCTTCCGGTAATTCAGTATAGGGAGTACCATCAACTAAGGCTATTTGTTGAGCGGGTTCTACTGTATTTTCAATCAGTAATTCACTCACTGATTACATTCCTGCCAAACTAGCGAACAATCTAAACATATAGTTTAATGGGTAACCCAAAATATAGCTCAACCCTCCAGTCCACAACAGGGCAATTAAGATAAAAAAGCCATAGCGTTCCAGCTTATTATATTGCCATGCCAGCCTATTTGATAAAAAACCAGTTACAATCCGGCTCCCATCCAAAGGTGGAATAGGGATTAAATTGATCAAGGCTAAAACCAGATTAATTTGTATACCTGCCATACCTGTCAAAATTAAAGGTAACGAAACACCTTCTATAGAGAGCGAAACACCTAGTTTTACCACCATAGCCCAGGCGATTGCCATTAATAAATTTGCAACTGGCCCCGCCACAGCGACAATAGCCATATCTCTTCTAGGGTTTTTAAAATACCTAGCATCAACGGGAACCGGTTTAGCCCAGCCAAAAATAAACCCAGCTGAAGTGATTAATAACAACCCAGGGATAATAATAGTGCCGACCAAATCAACATGCTTTATTGGGTTTAATGTAAGCCTGCCCAGTTGCGACGCAGTATTGTCACCAAATTTTTTAGCAACCCAACCATGCGCTACCTCATGCACGGTAATAGCAAAAATAACCGGTAAAATCCAAACCACAATGCGCTGAATTAATGTTAAATCATCCATCATAAAAATAACACCTTAGTTTTCTAGCATTGGAGCAATACCAATACCCTGACGAACAATTTCTATTGTATTTTCTGTACAGTTAATAATAGTCGTTTCCTGTGGTTCAATAATGCCAAAATCGATAATCAATTCGAGTTCCTTTTCAAGCCTTTCTCTTATTTCATAACCATCTGACTCTGCCTCTTGTTTATTCGGCAAGATTAAAGTAGAGCAACACAAAGGTTCAGCCAGTTCATCAACAATTAATTGGGTAACAATATTATCTGGAATACGTATCCCTATGGTTTTTTTCTTTGGGTTCTGCAGTCTTTTAGGTACTTCTTTAGTTGCATCTAAAATAAACGTAAAAGGACCTGGTGTTAAAGCCTTAATAAGTCGATAAGTGTCGTTATTCATTTTAGTAAAATTAGACACTTGGGTTAGATCTTTACAAAGCAAGGTGAACTCGTGTTTATCGCTTAACTGTCTAATCTGTCTAATTTTATCCAATGCTTTTTTGTCACCAATATGACATGCAAATGAGTAAGAAGAATCCGTTGGCAAGGTAATCACCCCGCCATTTTTTAAAATATCGACAGCTTGGTGGATTAAACGTCGCTGTGGATTATCTGGATGAATTTCAAAATACTGAGCCATTGGATAAATATCTCTTTTATCAGATAAAACAGCTATTGTACCCTATGAACTAAAGATTCAATAACGGCGACTATCTTTCTGATTCTTTTTTTGCTACTTTATCTCTTAAATAAACAGGCATAGCCTGCTCAACAGCAACAGCCTGATTTTTATCAAAGCCCTCAACCCCTAAATCGACTATAGCCGAAGCCCTAGGTAAATGATTAGCTTCTATTCCTTGTAATAAAGAACCTAAACAATTTGATAGTTGTTCTGGGTATTCACCCCAGCCTGAACCAATCCCCATACCTTGTAGCTGAGGGTAAATAATATTTTCAGCTAAAGTAACCGCTTCATCCCCTATCAATTCTGCATAACCTTGCTGATTTTTTTTATAAACCCCCCAAAAAATCTCCCCCATCCTCGCATCCATTGCGGTAAAGGCACACTCAAACTCTGAAGTTTTTAAATAATGATGCGCAATAGCCGCTAAGGTAGAAACAGGGACGACAGGTAAATCGGCACCCAATGCAATGCCTTGAATAACCCCAGTAGAGATCCTGACCCCAGTGAATGAACCAGGGCCTCGACTAAATGCCAGCCCATCTAGCTGTTGCGGTTTTAATTCGGCTTCAGCCATTAGAGAGTCAATCATTGGCAAAATTAATTTGCTATGTTCTCTTGGTGCTATTTCAAAATATTCGTGTACCTCGCCATCAATATACAAGGCAGCTGAACAGGCTTCTGTTGAAGTTTCTACCGCTAATATTTTCATTGGGTTGGCTCCACGGATTGCTGCTTCTTGTTTTGTTCAGTTTGATTTAGTAAACGAAAAAATTCATTTACATCTTCAATCTCTCGCGATCGTTTCATCGCAGGCATACTGTTTAAAAACATATGCCCGTAAGCACGTTTTAATAAGCGTGGATCACAAACCATTAATACACCTTTGTCATTTACATCGCGTATTAAACGCCCCACACCTTGTCGTAAGGCTATCACTGCTGTAGGCAATTGATATTCAAAAAAAGGGTTGCGTCCTTGTTTTTCCATTGCATTTAATCGTGCTTTTAACACTGGGTCACCTGGTGAAGCAAAAGGTAGTTTATCGATAATAACGCATGATAATGCATCCCCCCTAACATCAACCCCTTCCCAAAAACTGGAGGTTGCTAATAAGATGGCATTCCCTTGTTGTTTAAATTGATCTAATAATACCGATTTTGCTCGTGTACCTTGGATTAACAAAGGGTAATCAATTTTATCTGCCAGTAATTCAGCTGCTATTTTTAATGCTCTATGGCTGGTAAACAAGAAAAAAGCACGGCCTTTACTGGCTTTTAATACAGGCAGTGCAAATTCAACTATTTTTTCAGTGAAATCTGATTCCGTTGGTTTGGGTAAGCCTTTAGGATGATAAAATAAAGATTGAGCTTCAAAATCAAAAGGGCTTTCCCAGCTTTTACTTTCTGTCTCATACAAGCCTAAGCCTTTTGAAAAGTGGCTAAAATTATTATTAACGCTTAAAGTTGCTGAGGTAAAAATCCAGCTAGCTTTATGTTGTTTCATAAATGACTTAAATTCAGCCGCAATATCAACAGGAGTCTTACTCAAGGTAAATGATTTGCTATGTGTCTCATACCAACGTATCCACTTGCCACTATCATCATTAATTAAACTATCTAATAGTGCTTCCTGCTCTTCTACTCGGTCAAAACAGGTTTCTAGCCCTTTTGTACGAACAGAAGCTAATTCTAATTGTTCTGCTAGCCGATCTAATTGTTTGTGAACAGACTCCAAAGCGGCTGAAATTTTAGGGTTTTCTTCTAAGTCTTTCCAGTCCCCACGCCTTAGCTCCATGCCAAAGGCAAGCCTCAGGTCTTTAACCTCAAACTGTAAATCTTCACACGCAGTACGCAAATTTGGCATATCTTTAGCATCTTTAAAATACTCCACTAAAGTATCTGTTGCTAACTCATTTAACTGTTTAGCACTTAACGATAAACCTAAAAAGTTAGAAGCTATCTCCGAAAGTTGATGAGCCTCATCAATAATAACCACATCAGCATTGGGTAATAATTCACCAAACCCTGTTTCCCTTAGTGACCAATCTGCGCAAAGTAAGTAATGATTAACAACAATAATGTCAGATTCTTGTGCTTTTTTTCTTGCCTTGACCAAAAAACAGTCAGCGTAGTCCTTACACTCTTTCCCCAAACAGTTATCAATATTAGAGGTTGCTTGCGCCCAAATAGGATCACCCTCTTCTACGTCAGATATTTCTGATATGTCTCCCACATTAGTCCTTTTAGACCATGCTTTGATACGTGACAAAGCTCCCGCATCTTCTTTACTAAACCCAAAACTGCTGTTGACAGCATTTTCCAGGCGGTAAGTACATAAATAATTAGCTCGACCTTTTAATAAGGCAGATCGAAACTGGGTTTTGATTGCCTTTCGAATGATAGGCAAATCTTTCTTAAATAACTGGTCTTGTAAATTTTTGGTGCCTGTTGAAACAATCACTTTCTTTCCAGAAAGAATGGCAGGAACCAAGTATGCAAAAGTTTTTCCGGTGCCCGTTCCTGCTTCAGCAATTAAATTAGACTTTTTTTCTATAGCGTTAGCAATAGAAACTGCCATCTCAAGTTGGGATGCCCGAGGTGAATAACCTGGAATTACTTTTGATAGAGAGCCTGCGTCACTAAAAAAGGATTCTATTTCAGTCATTGATTAAATATTTTAGTGTAGTGGGTCGGGTCGCGTAGCCTATCATGCAACAGTTTTTCGTCAAGTATTGAGAAACAGTCAAACTTAAGCTGGGGGAATATTGATGGCAAGTTGCCTTATAAACTATCAGCTTTTTGCTTAGCTTCTTTAGCACCCAGGTATTTTTTTTGTCTCCGTCGCGCTTCACTAATTAATAACCAGCTTTGTTTTTTTATTTCTCTATCATTGACTGCCAATATAGCGGCTTTTTTTGCCAAGTCTTCTGCTAATCGTGGCTTAGATTGTTTAAGACGTAGCTTTGCAAGTTTATAGGTTAAAGCTGGGTTTCTAGAGTCTATTCTTAATGCTCTTTCAATAGTTGCCACTGCAGACTCAAGATCTCCGGCTTTACTACTGCGATCAGCCTCAGAGACTAAAGCTAAAATAGCCGGTGGTGCTATGCGCTTTAAAACAACCTTTTGTTCTGGGTAACTTGAATTACCTTTCACTGTCGTTATTTTTTTTGGCTCAACTGTTGGTTTTACTGTTGTGTCTGCTGAATCAACTATAGTGGGGATAGGGCGATTTATGGCATAGGGGTTAGTTGTTTTTCCTTCACCATATATGGGTGCAGGGGGTTGGTAGCCATAAAACTCACTACACCCATTTAAAAAAACCACTGATAACCCAACAAACAAACACTTATATTTCATACGATTTTTTTACTTAAATCTACCTAATTCATAATCAAAAGAGTTCAATTTCATCATCCTCTTCATCTGCTTTAGCGGCTATTTTAATAGCCTCTTCAATACTTTTTCCTTGCAGAATAGCATCAAATAATATTTTTTCAGACTCCATGGTATATTTTTCACGAATATCATCCTGAAACTTTTTCCATTCCATAGGGTTATATAAGCGCTCTGGACTTTCGACTAATTCTGTCAACCCTTTTAAGGCATTTGCAACATGAGTTAAAGACTGCTGCAACCGGTCATAAAATTGAAATGCGATAATTGAAGTTTGAATTTTATCACTCGTCTGCTGACAATGCGCTAACGCTTCAGATTTTGTATCACTTGGCTCCAAGGTGTTTAACAAATCATTAATCGCCGTCATATGCTCAACAATTCCTGTAAAGGACTCTGTTAAAGTAGAAACTGATTCGTCTCCAGCATGCATATTAGATTCAACTTGAGAAACAGAAACAGTTAATAACTTGACTGTTTCTCGTACTTGACTCCAGTCAAGGTCAGGTTGGTGTGAGTCTGATTGTGCCATTATATACCTTTATTATTGGGTTGCTATTATTAATGATAGCTCTAAGACAACTGGCAGCAAATAAGTAGGATGTGCTGAGGATAGGGAGCGCACCAACTGCATGCGATGCGTTTCCTATCCTCAGCACATCCTACATCAACTTGGGTAGGATCTAACGAGAGCTATAAATTGAAAGTATAGCAAAAAATACATATAAAACTTGTCAGATGTAATTTTATCTAAAAACCAACAAAAGAGCCCTACAACAGCTTAAATCATAAATAAGCCTTACCTAATGAACATGGTATAATTTAACAAAAACGAGGATACTATGAATATTTCTAATACATTTACTAAGTTACTGTTTACCTTACTCATCAGTCTATTTTTAAATGCTTGTAATAACGATGCGGATAAAAAACAAAACTTGAGCAATCAACAAGTAGTGCAAAAATATTCTAAAGACACCCTTATTTCTGGCAGAGTCAGTAATAAAAAAGGAAACATACGTACAGGCACAGTGAAAGCAACAGACAGCCATAATAAATTAATTGCAACAACGCAGGTTGATAATAATGGCCATTATACTTTGACCATTCCCGCCAAAACTGAATTGCCACTTACTTTGTCTCATACCTCTGAGGCCAATACCAACAAACTTATTTCAATTGTTATTTATGCCTCTTATAACAAATTTGATATTAACGACTTAACCACACTTATCGCTAAAAAAGCTAAGTCATTAGGCGGCTATACACATTCGAACATGTCCATTGCAGCCGATGAAACTGTTGGTGTACCCGATGCAAATAAAACATCAACAGGTTTTCGGGGTGACCCAACAAAGCAATATGGTGGATGGCATTAATATTCATACCTGTGAACAGGCAATAATAATGTAGGAGCGTCCGCCCTCGGCGCGAATATAACAGGCTCTTTAGCTCTTTAAAGCATAAGCCTTTGTTTTTAATTCGCGCCGAGGGCGGACGCTCCTACGAAGCATTTCGCTAAAGATGCTGAATAGTGACTTAGACTGTTTACGGCCAGCAACCAAAGAATTACAAAATCAAAAAGTTATATTTTTAATATTCAAGAGTTACTTGTTTTACCCCTCTCGCCCACAGACATGGACTTTCTGGCCTGAGTATTCAATTACTCATTAACTTTGAGTTGAATCATTCTTAATTTTGTTCAGGATACATATTAATGCGTCTTTATAGACTTCTTTTTACTTTTTTCACATTTATTTTTTCACCTTCTATTGCCATGGCAGAGTTTCCTTCTGCTCCCGTGACAGAGGACACCTTTCTTGGGCTTGTAGAACCTTTCTGTCCTAAAGATATAAACCCAGAATGGCGTAAACAACAGCAGGTTGAAAATATCTTTATCGCCGCTTCCCCAGTCTGCGCCCCCGATAATCCCTATAATATTGCCGCATTTGTAAAAGGTACCAATAATGTATCTATGGCAACTATGATGCAAACGCAATTATCACCAGATACTTTAATCAAAACCAATGATATTGATGGAGATGGTGATCCTGATGAAATTCATATTCGTCTTGAAGTTATTGAGCTTAATGGCTTCTCACCTGACCAACAAGAGCCTATAACGACTTATGACATTGCACCGGGCATTCAACCTGGGTTTTGGGCCTTTGCTCCTAAAAGCCGAGGCATGTCTAATAAAAGTTTTGCCAGTACCAAGGCCAACCCTTTATTACGACTGCCCTCCCCTTCAATCAGAGTTGAACAAGGTGATAAAATAATTATTACGCTTGAAAACTCGCATTACTTCCCTCATAGCATTCACTTTCATGGTGTTGACCATCCCTTCCAAAAGGAAAATGGAGAGGGTAATGATGGTGTTCCACAAATCAGCAATAAACTCACCTTACCTGGGAAAACTTTCTCTTATGAGATGACACCAAGACAAACGGGAACAATGGTTTATCACTGTCATGTCCAAGCTCATACTCATATTTTAATGGGGCTAATAGGTATGTTTATTGTGGAAGAAAACAAACCTAATAATTGGGTACAAACATTCAATGTTGGCGCCGGTTTTGTTCGCCACTCTTCCGTTGCCGTCAAAAATGAATACTCTCAAGAGTATGACTTACAATACCAAGATATAGATAGAGAATTACACAACTTGATTCAGCTGGGTAATGACTCAAGGCTATTAGCAAAAACATATAATCGTGATTACAATATTACCGAAAGATCACCTGATTATTTTATTTTAAACGGTAAATCATTCCCTTATACCTTAAGAGAATCACTGATTGTTATTAAACCCGATGAGAAAGTTAAATTACGGGTCTTTAATGCAGGAGAGCAGCAGCTTTCTTTGCATACACATGGGTTTAAACCTAAAGCGACTCATTTTGATGGTGTAAAACTTTCGCCTGAAGCCCGTATTCAGCGTGATGTATTTACCCTAGGTCCAGCTCAGCGCGTTGACCTTGAATTATATGCCCGTAATGATGGTTTAAATAATATGGGGCCAGGGATATGGACCTTTCATGACCATAATGAAGCGGGAGTAACAACGGATGGCATTTATCCAGGAGGCCATATTAGCAGTGTTGTTTTTGAGTCTTTTCTAGAGCCTAACGGCATGCCAAAACTACAAGGCGTTGATGTTTCTCCTTTTTTTACAAAAGAGTTTTACCAAAAAAAATACCCCGTCTGGAATTTATCTGATGAAAATAAAATGTTTGGTAAAGTTACCATCCCCTCCTCCATTGATTCAGAAGATACCAATAATGGCTCAACCAATATAACGCAGATTGTCATCATAGCTTTTCAAATCCTGCTTTTACTTATCACTCTATTTCTTATTAGAAAAAATACACAGAAAAATAATGCCGAATAAAAAGCCATTGAAATCAATTTCCACAGGGACATTAGTTGCTCTCGGTTTAAGTGTGAGTAGCTTATATACAGATGTTCAAGCTGCTGATACAGCCTTTAACAGCAAAGAATTAACTAAACAGAAAACTCAGCAACAGACTCACAACCATAAAGCAATGGAAGGTATGATGTGTGGAGCTAACATGCGCATGGATGAATCCGGCATGGTAATGAATGAAAATAAAGACAAGCTTCCCAAAGACTGTAAAGCTATTTCTGAAGATATTACCTTAGAGGTTAAAGCAGGGGTTAAATATGCAAAACCTTACCCAGGCACTGTATTTGGCTTAAACGAACATCAGTGGCAAGCTAAACCCTGTAGCCGTATTACTGTTGAATTTACCAATGAAGATGATATCCGTCACCAATGGATGATTCATGGTCTACCCAAATACCTATACCCAGACGGTATGTTTCATATTGAAATAAATGGTAAAGGTAAAAAAACGGGGACATTTATAGTCCCTAGTAGTCATTTTACTTATCTAGTGCATTGTGATATTGCACAACATATGGAAAAAGGCATGAAAGCCCAGCTTAAAGTGGGTAATGGTCGAGGCGATTTGCCCAGCATTCCTGGTATATCAGCGCCTAAATTTACTGATAAATTTTAGGGTTAGAAATATACACAAATAAGCTCGGCAACTTTGGGGCACGACCTTTAGTCCGCCTTTTAAAATGCAGGCTAAAGACCTGCGCCCCATTCTAAGAGAGTAACTATTCAGCTTGTGAGTAGACAATGATAATGTAGGAGCGTCCGCCCTCGGCGCGAAGATAATTGAAAGTTTTAGAGAAAAGAGCATTATTATAATCGCGCCGAGGGCGGACGCTCCTACAAAACATTGCACTAAAGATGCTGAATAG
>Ga0256840_1001762_pt1 | contig 19849 bp, 19 predicted proteins | sample 355202metaG_FD_185969 | JGI IMG/M metagenome (GOLD analysis project Ga0256840, IMG submission 185969) | Hydrothermal vent microbial communities from Mid Atlantic Ridge, Atlantic Ocean - 355-202 | ecosystem: Environmental > Aquatic > Marine > Hydrothermal vents | place: Atlantic Ocean: Mid...
GCTAAACCGTAAGGTTTTAATTTACCATCAATTATATTAAGGTTTGGATAGTAATTAGCATCAACATTTGCTTCGTACCATTTTCTATTATAGCCCAATATAACTTCGGCAGTACTAGGAAAAAAGTAGGTGAATGATGGTGCAACAGCTATATTTTCGGTTATAAAAAATTGCCCATTAAGATGAATACCTACTGTACTAATTTTTGACCCATATGCAAGACCAACACCTGCTGTTACTTGTGCTTTTACTGTTTGTGTAATTAATAAAAGTGTTGCTGTTACTAATAGTAGTTTTATTGTGTTTTTCATGTTTTTAGTAGTTTTTAATAGTTTTTAATAGTTTTTAATAGTTTTTAATTTTTGAAATAGTCTGAAAATTTCTTTATGAATTACATCTATAGAAATAGATTTTTCATTTTTAACCTGTATCGTGTTATGATTAAATAGTAGTAAATTTAATTCTTGCTCTTGTCTTAATAGTGGATTTTTAATATAATTTTTCATAGCAATTAATTATATAAAGTAGTTAAGTAATTACTTAACTACTTTGAATTCAAATAATATTATTTTATTCTGGGTTAACTCCGTAATAATTACAAACTGCGTAGTAATCGTTAATATTTATTTCAGCATTTTTTAATTCGTTTTTAATTTGTTGCTTAGGGTTTAATTGTTTGCCTCCATTACCAACAATAGTAGTTGTGTTATTTCCTTTGATGACTATAATTTTAACCGTTATAGTTGGAGGAGTTGGATCATAAGTACCATCGCTTAAGTGGGCAAAAATTCTAAATTTATGTGAAGAACCCGAAATATATGATCTTAAATAATTATTATCACAACAATATTCACTATCTACTGGAATCCAAGAAGTGGTTAATACTCCATCTATATAATACCCAATAATTACATCATTTTCATAATTTATAGAAATCGATGCTAATGATAAATCCATTACAGTATAGGTAGCTGTTATCTGCCAAGTAGGATTTTCAAATATAATTGTTTCTACATTTGCATTTCCATCAGTACCATCTATACCGTTAGTTCCATCAGCACCTGTTGCGCCTGTAGCACCATCATCGCCACTACATGACAGCATCAAGATACTTACTAATACGAATACCGAATGCGTTAAAAATTTAATTGCTTTCATAATTTGTAGGATTTAAAATTTATTATTGTTTTTAATTTGCTTACCTCAAAACTAAGAAGGTTTTTAAATCCAATTTTAAAAAAATGTATGGTTTGCTTTAATAAATGTATAAACTGTATAAAAACACGTTTTTTTATTTATTACTATTAATTTTACTACCAATTGACTAATTATGTAAAAAATGATACCATTTATACACTGGTAGAAACCATTTATACAAAAAACAAAAAACTTAGTATCTTGTTCTTGTATTTTTGGTTAACTAAAAATAATGTAATTTTGAAAATATTTAAAATTCATTGTTTTATATCAACTTAACACTATATCTAACAAAATGATAAATGCAATAATTATTGATGATGAACTAACTGCTATAAAAAGTTTAAAATGGGAAATTGAAAATTTCTGTAATGGTGTAAATGTAATTGATAGTTTTACAAACCCAATAGAAGCAATTTCAGCAATTAATTATTTAAAACCAGATTGTGTGTTTTTAGATATTGAAATGCCAGAAATGGATGGTTTTCAATTATTAAATGAGTTAAGTTATAGAGAATTTGATTTAATAATTACAACGGCTTATGACTCTTATGCTTTAAAAGCCTTTAAAGAAAACGCTGTTGATTATTTATTAAAACCTGTTGATAGTGATGATTTAATAAAATCGGTTGCTAAAATTAAAAATAACAAATCTGATAATTCATTAGGTACAGAATTAAAATTGGTTTTACAAAACTTATCTTCAGATTCAAACCCAAGTAAAATTGCTTTGCCGCTTTCTGGTAAAACAATTTTTATATATGCAAATGATATTATATATTGTAAGTCTGATGGTAATTATACTACCATATATTTTAAAGATGGTAGAAAAGAAATATTATCTAAAAAAATAAAGGATATTGAAAATTTAATACATAGTGAAATGTTTTTTAGAGCACACAACTCATATTTAATTAATATTAAGTATGTTGCTGAATATGTTAAAACCGATGGACAATATTTGGTGCTTGAAGACGGCACATCAGTACCAGTATCAAGAGCTAAAAGAAATGCATTATTAATGTTGTTAAATAGTTATTAGTTATTTATGAATAAATTATTTTTTATTTTATGTTTATTTACAAGCATCCATTTTTTTTCTCAAAAGAAAAAAGCCAGCCTTGAAGAAAAGGTCAATTTGGTTATTTCAGAACAATTAGACACCTACAAAAGTATTAATAAGCATTTACGCCATTTTAAACGAGATACTACTAAAATTAAGACCATAATTAATTTGTTTGATCAAGCAAACTATTTAGTTGGACGAACTTATGCAGAAAATCAATTGGGAATAAAATACAGAAACTATTCGCAATATAAAAAAGCAATCGCAACACACGAAAAGGCATTGCTCACAGCAGAAAAAATTAATAGTGTAGAGTTTCAAGTTTTTAGCTTAAATATGTTAGGTGCCGATTATAGAAAATTAGACGCCAACAGAAAAGCATTAGATTACAGTCAATTAGCTTTAGAATTAGCCGAAAAAACTGAAAATCCAAATTTAGGTTTACAAAGAGGTATTGCTATTGCCCACAATAGTATGGGTAATATTTATTTATTGTTAAAACAGTACGAATTAGCTATCAAACAATTTGAACAATCTCAAGTTATAGAAAAAAGTATAAATAACACTTTAGGTTTAGCAATTAACAATCAAAATATAGGTATAGCAAAAGAGTATCAAGGTAAAATCGATGAAGCATTGCTGTTTTATAACAAATCGCTAAAAATCAACACAAAAATTAAAAATGATTTAGGTAAGGTTATTTGTAATAGTAGTATTGCAAATATTTATATCGGACAAAACAAACCACAAAAAGCATTAAATTTAATTCAAAATAATTTACCTATTGTCGAAAAAATGGGCAATAAATATTACCATGCTTACGAACTGCTAAACTTAGGTTGGGCGCAAACGAAGTTAAAAAGATATAACGAAGCTGAAATAAACTTAGAAAAGGGTTTAAAAATGGCGAAAGAATATGATTTAATTTCTGTTATTGCCAATGCATATAGCTATCTATCAGAATTTCATCAAGAAAATAAGCACTTTGAAAAAGCATTGAAATATTATAAATTGGCAGAAGAATATGATAAAAAAATATCAAACGAACGCAATACTCAATATGTAAATGATCTAATTATTAAATACGATAGTGAACGTAAAAATAGAAAAATTAAAAGTTTAGCCAAGCAAAATGAAATAGCACAATTACAAATTACAAAAAACAGGAATTTAGGTATTGCTATTTTATCTTTTATTTTATTAATGACCATTATAATTTATTTTTATACTAAAAATGAAAATTTAAAAAGAGAAAAACAAATTGTAACATTAGAGCAAACGGCTTTACGAAGTCAAATGAATCCTCATTTTATATTTAATTCTTTAAATTCAATCAAACTTTATATAATAGATAACGAAAAAGAAAATGCGGTTTATTATTTAAATAAATTTTCAAAATTAATTCGTAAAATATTGGCTGCCACACAAACAAAAGAAACAACACTTGCAGACGAAATTGATACTATGAAATTGTATATTAATATAGAAAATATTCGATTTTCTAACACCATTCAATCTGAATTTGATATAGACAAAGGCTTAAACGTTAATACCATTAAAATACCATCATTAATATTACAGCCTTTTATAGAAAATGCTATTTGGCATGGATTATCATCAAAAAAAGAAGACCGACAAATTAAGCTTTGTTTTAAAAAAGAAGGATCTTCACATCTCATTATTAATGTAAGAGATAATGGAGTTGGCAGAAAACGATCTTTAGCAATTAAAGAAAAGAAAATTCATAAAAAAGATTCTATTGGTATTAAACTAACCGAAGACAGATTAGCTAATTTTGCAAAAGCGTATAAAAATGACTTTTCTATTGATTTTGAAGATTTATATGACGAAAACAACAAACCAAATGGCACAAAAGTTAGATTAAGAATACCTTTGCATTAATCATATTGATTTTGTTTCAATTTGATGAATGTTATATTTACAAATAAAGAAAATTCCCACTTATTTGTTGCTAAACCAATATGCTTATTTTGTGTTTAATGCACTGGCTACTTTTTCTAACTCAGCATACCAATCTTCGCCAAATTTTCTGATTAAGGCTTGTTTTACAAATTTATAAATGGGCACTTGCAACTCTTTACCTAACGAACAGGCATCATCACAAATTTCCCATTTATCATAATTTACACCAGAAAATTCGGTGTAATCTCTCACTCTAATAGGATATAAATGGCAAGAAACTGGTTTTTTCCAATCAATTTCTCCTTGATTATAAGCTTCTTCAATAGCACAAAGTGCCACGTTTTTTTCATCAAAAAAAACATACGCACAATCGGCATTATTAATTAAGGTAGTTTCATGTTCGCCATCTTCATTGGTAGTATAAACACCTTGTTTTTCAATTTCGGTAATACCTTCTCGCCTCATAAAAGGTTTTACTTTTGGGTAAATATCCTTCATTATTTGTAGTTCATCCTCTTCTAATGGAGCGCCAGCATCACCATCAATACAACATTGTCCTTTACATGCCGAAATATTACACACAAAGTCTTTTTCTATAATATCTTCAGATACTAATGTTTTACCTATTTGAATCATATTACAAACATACTTAAAAAAGACTAAAAAATACTATTAAACTGAGTGCTACTTAATTCAAATTAGGCAAAGTTTCCTGTTTTTAAGTCATGATATACTTCGCTATTCAATATTTTTGAGTCTACTAAATCAAAGAAAAAGTAGACTTTATAAAACAAACTACGCTTCAATGTTAAATACAATTGGCAAATTATAACGCACGTTTACTGCATTGCCTTTTTGTTTACCAGGTTTCATTTGTGGTATTAAATTCATTACCCTAATAGCTTCATCTTTTAATATTTCGTGTGGAGCACGAGCCTTTACGTCAGTAATTTCACCATTTTTATCAATAATAAATTGCACTGAAATACGTTTTTTACCAGCTTCTAAACCCAAATTATTTGCTACATCTATATTAAAATTAGCATTAATCAATTTGGTTATTTTAGTAGACATGCATTTCTTTTTATCCATTTCATTTTCACAGCCTTTGTAAACAGGTGCTTCATCAATAATTGCAATAGATAAACTTTCTATTTTTTGAGTTTCTTCTTTTTTTGTTGATAAGAAAACCGCCATTTTTGTATTCACCTTTTTTCCGTTTTTCTCTCCAGCATTCATTTCTGGCAACTGAGAAATTATATTTTCTGCATTAGAAATATATTGTTTAGGAACAGAAGAATAATCTACATTGGTTATTTTACCATCTTTGCTAATTATAAAATATATTGGATAAAATTCATTATCATTAGATGTGATTGCATTTTTGTAGGATATTTTTCCTAATACACTTAACAATTCCGTTTTACTATTTATTGCTATTGGTTTTTTGTCTAAGTTTTTATATTCGACAAATTCGTTAGAATCTATTTCGTTTTCTGTTTTACACGATGTATACATAAACATGATTAGTAACATCGGAATAATTAATAAATACTTTAATTTTAAAATTTCTTTGGATTTGTTTTTTGTAGCCATAATAATACGTTGTTTAATTAATGATTTTTTATAAAAGTGATTAACAAAGTTGAACTTTTCAACTTGAAATGTTTGTTGCAGTAGGTTTTGGAAAAAGGAAATTTTATCTTTTTGTTTAATGGTATTTTGGTCTGCAATAAATTCATGCAAAGCCGAAATTCTATACTGAAATAAATAAGAAAACGGATTAAACCAAAACACAATTTTGTGTAATTCAAAATAGATTAAATCAAGACTGTGCTTTTCTTTAATATGTGTTAATTCGTGTGCAATAATATGTGGGCAATTTGTATTGTATATTTCTTCGCCTAAAAATAAATAGTTAAAAAAAGAAAACGCAGTGCGCTTATTTTTAAGAACAACCAAGTTATACTCCTTTTGTTTAATTACTTTATTTTTATTTATTTTATTGATGATTAACAGTGTTTTATACATAAATAAAAGTGAGCTAATAGCAATGCCTAAATAATAAAAATGCTCTAAAGTAAACCAATTACTATTTTTAGAAGATAGATTTACTTCACTTAAAAATAATAATTCAGGGTTTAAAAATACTTGTGGTAATGCGGTAAGATTATTTTGAAAAAAAACAGGTGCTTTGTCAGTTTTAATTAACGGAATGCCATACGCAAAAACAGAACTTGCAATTAGATAAACCCTATTCCATTGAAAAAAAGTTTCTTTCTTTAAAAACAAATCATAAACCGCTAAAAATAACGTTTGAAATATAAGTACTTGTATTATGTAGTGCAACATAGTGATTTTATTTAAAGGGTTATTTTTTAATTTCTTTTAAAAGCGCTTCTAAATCTTCTAAATCCACATCATTTTTTGACACAAAAAAGGAAACCATACTTTTAAATGATCCATTAAAATAGCCGTTTACTAATTTGTGTAAACTCTGGTTGCTATAAACCTCCTTTTTTATTATAGCATAGTATTTGTAACTCTTACCATGTTGTTCGTGCGAAACAAATTTTTTGGTTTCTAAAATTCTTACAATCGTAGAAACTGTATTGTAAGCTGGTTTTGGACTTGGTAAAAGCGCAATAATTTCTTTTACAGTACAAAGTTTTAATTGCCATAAAACTTGCATTATTTGCTCTTCGGCTTTTGTTAATTGTTTGGTCATATTTGTTTTTTTTAATTCCATAATAAAAAAGTTGTTTACTCTAAAAACTAAATAAATTTTTAGTTTAACAATGCAAATGTAAACTAAATAATTAGTTTAAACTAATTATTTAGTTTAAATTAATTACACAAAAAAATAAAGACAATAAAAAACTGACTCCAATTCAGGCTGATAGCACTATAATTAAAGCGTAACAACAAATAGCAATAAGAAATATTGGTTCAATTATAATTTCTTAAGTCTTACGAAATTAATTTTTCGCTAATTCTGTTGCTTGCAATAAAAGCCGCAATAACACCTAAAATTAAAATAGTAATTACAACTATTAAAACATTAGACAAATGAAATTCAACAGGATATGCTAAGTCTGGTCGTATCATTATTGGCTCATAAATAAGCTGAATGTAAACAAAAATAACGGCTAAAATTAAACCGACTATCAAACCAAAAATGGTTAGTAAAATACCTTGTAGGGTAAAAATATTTTTAATCTGTTTTATGGTTAATCCCAAATTAAAAAGTGTTTTCAAATTTTCTTTTTTATCTAAAATCATCATAATCATAGCTCCAATAACATTAAACAAAGCAATAATTACAATTAAAGTAGCGATTAAATAGGTAAATAAATTTTCCATATTTAACATTTTGTAAGTTACTTCGTTTAATTGCTTTCTTGTTTGTACCTTAAATCTTGCGCCTAATTTACGCTGTAATTCTTTAGCAATAGCACTATGGCTATTGGCTGCATTTAATTTAATTTCAAGTGCCGAAATTTGTTCTTTTTTATAATTTAACAATTCTTGAGCTAAGGCTAAGTTTGTAAATACATACTTTTCATTAATATCATCAACCAATTCAAAAATTCCTTTTACTTGGGTTCTAACCGAATTGATAGATTTCATATTAAGCTGACCTTTGCCTGGTTTTATAACATAAACTTTTAAATTATCGGTAAAAGAATAAAGTGGTAATTTTAATTTTCGTGCAATACCAGAACCAATAACTACGGCATTTTTAAATTTTGGATCTAACCATTCGCCAATAGCAATAGCGGTATCCATTTTATTTACATTAAGGTAATTAAAATCAACTGCTTTAATACTTGCTGCTTTTTGTTTACCATCAAAATTTAGTAAAACTTGTTCTTCAATAATCTTAGAATACTGAGCTATTCTTTTGTCTTGTAAAACGGAATTAATAGTGTCGTTAATTAAAAAAGATTTGCCTTTAGTTGCTGTAATTTTAATATCGGGATCAGAAATATTTAAAAAAAATAAATTAAATGATTTTAAACCTGAAAAAACTGACAATACAATAAACAAAGCCATCGTGCCAATTATTACACCAACAGTAGCTATTTTTGTAATAATATTTATGGTAGAATTAGCTGTTTTTGAAAACAAATAACGTTTTGCTATGTATAAAGGTGTGTTCAATTATCTTTTTTGTCGTCTTGGCAATATGTCTGGGTTTTGAATTGGATTTTTTTCTTCGCCTTTTAAAGCAGCATCTATTCCTTCAATATAATCTAAAGAATCGTCTGCAAAAAACTCTAAATTCGGCATTCTTCTAAGTTGTTTTTTTGTTCTTCGAGCCAATTCATGGCGAATTGTTTTTTTATTTTTTTGAATTGCTTCAATTAATTTTGCTCTGTTTTCACTAGGGAAAACACTAACATATACTTTTGCTTCGCCTAAATCTGAAGTAACATAAACTTTTGTTATTGAAATAATAATACCTTTAAGCCAATCACGTGCTTCGCCTTGCAAAATATCAATTAAGTCTTTTTGTAAAACACCTGCAATTTTTTTCTGTCTATTTGTTTCTTCCATACTGCAAAATTAAGGTTTTGATATTAAAAATTGCAGATGTCTGATGAAATTTAAAGAGTTTTTTAATATTAACCTGAGTTCAACCTAAACTTTATGCCTTTTGTCTTGGTTTTACTTGGTGTCTGATAGTAATTATTCAACACCTTAGCAATTTTAAGTTTTGCTAAGATAGTGAAAAAATAATTTTAAAATTTATAATAAAAAAGCTTGTTAAAAATATTTTAACAAGCTTTTTTTAAATTTTATTCGTTTTTAAACAGAAATAAAACTGCTATTTTACCTCGTATCTCCAGCCAAATTCATCTTCAGCTCTATTGTATTGAATGTCTGTAAGGTGTTTTTTAAACAAATCAGAATATCTGTTCTCAACTTTATTCACTTTATATTCTACATTTTTATGCGAAAAATGAGAAATAGGAATAACAACTGCGGCAGTTCCTGTACCAAACATATCTTTTAAACTTCCGTTTAAAGAAGCTTCTTTTATTTCTTCAACAGCTATTTTTCTAACCTCAACTGCTATACCTTGACTTTTCGCTATATCAATGATACTTTTTCTAGTAACTCCATCTAAAATACGCTCACTTGTTGGCGCTGTAAGTAAAGTGTCATTAATTCTAAAGAAAATATTCATCGTACCAGCTTCTTCAATATAAGCATGTGTAGAATCTGTCCAAACTACTTGATCGTAACCTGCATCAATTGCTTTTTGAGTAGGATAAAATTGAGCACCGTAATTTCCTGCTGCTTTCGCAGCTCCAACACCACCATTAGCAGCTCTACTGTATTGCTCAGCGATAACTACTTTAACATCTTTAGCATAATATTTACCCGAAGGAGAACAAATTATTATAAATGTATATTCGTCTGAAGGCGCAGCAAAAATACCTCTACCACTCGCTATCATAAAAGGTCTAATATATAAAGAATTACCATCTGCTTGAGGAATCCAATCTTTCTCAACTCGTAATAAAGCATTTAAACCTTCAAAAAATAATTCTTTCGGAAATGCTGGCATCGCCAAACGTTTAGCCGATTTATTTATACGCTCTTGATTTTCATCAGGTCTAAATAAAAAAATCTTATTATCTTGATCTTTATAAGCTTTCATGCCTTCAAAAACTGCTTGACCATAATGAAAAACACGAGCCGAAGGCTCCATTTGCAAGGGTTGATATGGTGTTATTTTTGGCGTTTGCCAAGTTCCATTTTGATACGTACAAATAAACATATGATCAGTAAATGTAGCGCCAAATTTACGCCCATTAAGTGTTGCTTTATCTAATTTTGATTGCTTAACTTTTTCAATGCTAATTTGTAAAATATCTGTTTCCATATTCTTCTCTTTGGTTGTGCAAAAGTACTTATTTTTTAATGAATAAAAAAATACTACTCATTTTAGTTATTAACGTAATTAGTACCTAAATATTGTATTATATTTGTTGTAAATTACTGCTATTCCTTACACCAATGAAAAGAAATATATTTATTACAAAAGATGGATCAACAAGTATTCATTTGCCCGAAATTGACGAACAATACCATTCTACACATGGTGCAATTCAAGAGGCTTATCACGTTTTTATAAAACACGGTTTAGACCTGTTTAACAACAAGGCAACAATAACCATTTTAGAAATTGGTTTTGGCACAGGTTTAAATTGTTTTATAAGCTATTTAGAAAGCGTAAAAAGGAATTTAAAAATCAACTATACAGGTATTGAAGCATATCCTGTGACTGACAATGAATTTTTACAACTAAATTATATTGAGGAATTAAATGCCCAAAACCACGAACAAATTTTTGCAAAAATGCATCATTCAACTTGGGAAAACAAAAACAATATAAGTACAAATTTCTCATTAACCAAACGCAAACAATTTTTTAAAGATATAAGCGATAAAAATAAATTTGACCTTATCTACTACGATGCTTTTGGTGCAAAAGTTCAACCTAATTTATGGACAGAATACATGTTTAAAATAATGTATAACGCCTTAAAAAATAATGGTGTTATAGTAACGTACTCTGCAAAAGGTTCAGTTCGTAGAGCTATGCAAGCCGTTGGTTTTATTGTAGAACGATTGCCTGGTCCAAAAGGCAAGCGAGAAATGTTAAGAGCCAAAAAACCATAACTTACAATTCAGATAAAATAAATTATTTTAATCAAACTAATATACTAAATTCATCACAATCTTTTTTAACCAAATTTTACAATTCTTTTAACCATTTTTTAACAATTAAAACTGTTCTCTCATTGTATATTTGTATCTAATTTTTAAACTAAAAAATTAAAATAATGGAACAAGTAAATTCAGGAGTTGATATTAGAGCAATTAACGAAAAAATAGAACGCGAAAGTGCTTTTATAGATTTATTAAGAGCTGAAATGAACAAAGTAATTGTTGGTCAAAAATACATGATTGATCGTTTATTAATCGGAATGTTAGGCGATGGGCATATTTTATTAGAAGGTGTACCAGGATTAGCAAAAACATTAGCCATTAATACGCTTTCAAAAGCCGTTGACGCATCGTTTAGTAGAATTCAATTTACACCAGACTTGTTGCCTGCCGATGTTATAGGTACGATGATTTATAATATGAAAGAAAATGATTTTGCAATTAAAAAAGGACCTATATTTGCAAATTTTGTTTTAGCAGATGAAATAAATCGTGCACCTGCTAAAGTGCAATCTGCTTTATTAGAAGCCATGCAAGAACACCAAGTAACCATTGGCGATACTACTTTTAAATTAGAAGAACCATTTTTAGTAATGGCAACACAAAACCCAATTGAGCAAGAAGGTACATATACATTACCTGAAGCACAAGTTGATCGTTTTATGCTAAAAGTTGTAATTGATTATCCGTCGTTACAAGACGAGCAATTAATTATGCGAGCTAATCTAAATAAATCTTGGCAAAAAGTGAATTCGGTTGTTTCTTTAGACACCATACTTAATGCAAGAAAAGCGGTTCAAGAAGTGTATATGGACGAAAAAATTGAAAAATACATTTTAGATATAATTTTCGCAACACGTTATCCTGAAAAATACAACTTAGCAAAATTAAAAGATTTAATTAGTTTTGGCGCTTCGCCTCGTGGAAGTATTAACCTTGCAACTGCTGCAAAATGTTATGCTTTTATAAAACGAAGAGGTTATGTAATACCCGAAGATGTACGTGCTGTAGTACATGATGTTTTACGTCACAGAGTTGGTGTTACTTATGAAGCTGAAGCAGAAAACATTAATTCTATCGAGATTATTGATCAAATTGTTAACGAAATTGAAGTGCCTTAAAATATGGATTTGGTAATTTGTTTATCAGAATAACAAATACATAAATTAACAGAACAACAAATACATAAAACATTGGACACCAAGGAGATTTTAAAAAAAGTTAGAAAAATTGAGATTAAGACAAAACGATTGTCTAATCACATATTTTCAGGCGAATACCACAGTTCGTTTAAAGGGCGAGGTATGACTTTTTCTGAAGTTAGACAATACCAATTTGGCGATGATATTCGCAATATAGATTGGAATGTTACTGCTCGGTATAACGAACCATATATTAAAGTTTTTGAGGAAGAAAGAGAATTAACAATGATGTTGTTAGTAGACATTTCAGCTTCTGAATGTTTTGGTACTAACGAACAATTCAAACGTGACACCATTACAGAAATTGCTGCAACTTTAGCTTTCTCTGCAACACAAAATAATGACAAAGTTGGCTTGTTGTTATTTACCGATAAAATTGAACTTTTTATTCCTCCAAAAAAAGGAAAATCACATGTTTTAAGAATCATTCGTGAACTTATAGAATTTCAACCAACTAGCAAAAAAACAAATTTAGAGCAAGCTTTTAAATATATTTCAAGTGTGATGAAAAAGAAAGCCATTGTTTTTGTATTATCCGATTTTGTAGATGCTAACTATGACAACTCCCTAAAAATAATGGGTAGAAAACACGACGTAACAGGAATTAGAGTTTACGACAAATACGAAACAGAACTACCTAAATTAGGTATGATAAATATTTTAGATGCCGAAACTGGAAAAATATCTTTAGTTAACACAAATTCAAAAAAAGTAAGAACAAAATATAAAACAAATTATCTAAAAACAAGTAACTACTATAAAACAAGCTTCAAAAAAAGCGGTTCTGGCGCAATAAATACTATGGTTGGAAAAGATTATGTTAAAGAATTGATGGCGTATTTTAAAGGTAGAGGATAAAATAGATTTAACAGACTGTTAGATAAATATAATTTTGACAGATTAAATATTATAATGAATTAAAATTTAGCAAACTTTGCGCATCACTTTGCGCTCTTAGCGGTTAAAAATTATGAATAGAACAAACAACATATTATATAAAAACGCTGTGAAACTTTGCATTTCCTCTGTATATCTCTGCGTAATAATTTTTCTATTTACGCTAAACACAACAGCGCAGGTTTCCGTGCAAACAGACACTACAAAAATAAGGATTGGAGAACAAATTAATCTTAAATACATTGTTGACAATCAAGAAAATGTACAATTTCCGAAAATTACATTAGACAGCCTTAAAAAAATGGAAGTCATAAAATCTTTCGATGTAGATACGGTTAACAATAAATTAATCAAAAAATACGTATTAACAAGCTTTGATAGTGGTCGTTATGAATTACCTAAGCAACTAATTCGTTTAAAGAACAAAGTACATTACACCAAACCAATAATTTTTAATGTGGGCACAATTGCTGTCGACACAACCAAACAAAAATTATTTGCCATAAAATCGGTTCAATACCAAAAATACACCATAAAAGATTATGCTAAAAATTACTGGTATTTATTACCAATCCTTTTAATTTTAGCTGCTTTAATTTGGTACTTTTTCATCCGTAAAAAAGAAACTGAAGAAGAAAAAATAGCTAAAATCCCACCTTTTGAAATGGCGATTCAAAAATTAGCTGATTTGGATAAAAAACTACTTTGGCAAAACAACAAAACCAAAGAATATTACAGTGAACTAACCGATATTATAAGAACTTATATAGAAAAAGAGTTGAAAGTTCCTGCCTTAGAAAGCACAACCAACGAATTGGTTAATGACATAAAAAGAATAAACAACACCAATAATTTAGACATTTCAAATAAAATAATTTTAAAACTAAAAGATTTGTTAAAAGAAGCAGATTTGGTAAAATTTGCTAAGTCAAAACCCTACGCTACCGAAATTGAAATGCATAGAAATTATGCAAACACAATTTTAGACGGTTTAAAAATAGTAGAAGAAGAATTTCCTGAAGAAATTAAAGACGAAACAGAGCTTAAAAATAATTCCGATAACGAAAAAAATATAGAAAATGCTGAGTAAATTCGAATTCGCAAATCCAGAATTTTTATGGCTATTGGTCTTGCTGCCAATCATTGTACTATGGCATTTTTTTACGCGTAAAAAAGATACGGCAAGTGTTACTTTTTCGAACACAAGTTCATTTAGTAACGGAAGTATTTTATCTAAACTAAAACCATTTTTATACTTGCTTAGATTAGCCGCAATCGGATCATTAATTATTGCATTAGCAAGACCTAGAAACAAAGAAGTTACTACCAAAACTAAAGCCAATAAAGGTATCGATATTGTTATGGCTATTGATGTTTCGGCAAGTATGTTGGCAAAAGATTTAAAACCAAACAGGTTAGAAGCCCTAAAAAAAGTAGCTGGCAATTTTATTGACAAACGCCCAAATGACCGTATTGGAATTGTTGTTTATGCAGGTGAAAGTTTTACACAAACACCTATTACAAGTGACAAGCGAATTGTAAAAAACACCATTCGAAGCTTAAAATGGGGTCAATTAGATGGCGGAACTGCCATTGGCATGGGATTGGGTTCTGGTGTTAATAGATTAAAAGATAGTAAAGCAAAATCAAAAGTAATTATCCTTTTAACTGATGGTGTAAACAATTCTGGAAACATTGATCCAAAAACAGCAACCGAATTGGCAAAATCATTAAACATAAAAGTATATACCATTGGTTTAGGAACTAACGGAACTGCACAAATGCCAGTTGCAAGAGGCATGGACGGAAAACTTATTTACAATAGAGTGCCTGTAAAAATTGACGAAGAGCTATTAAAATATATTGCTAAAGAAACAAAAGGAAAATATTTTAGAGCTACAAGTAACTCTAAGTTAAATAAAATTTACGATGAAATAAATAAGTTGGAAAAAACAAAAATAGAAGAGTTTAAATACACCAATTTTGAAGAAATGTTTAGACGTTTTGTCTTAATTGCATTAGCCTTAGTTTTTATTGAAATGCTATTGCGATTTACAGTTTTTAGAAGTTTTATTTAAACTAAAAACATACTTTTAAATTAATTACAAAATAACAATAAAGGCATTAAAACAATGTACAGACTGGAAGAAAAAACATATTTTACATATTTTATTGCAATAGCATTACTACTGCTTGCATACCTTTTTGTTTACTTATGGAAAAAAAGAAAACAAAAGCAATTTGCTGATTTACAACTCTTAGATAAATTAAGTCCTGAGCGATCTACATTTAAATCCGTTTTAAAAATAATTCTTGTTACTTTGGGCTTATCATCTTTAATAATTGCCATGGTAAATCCTAAAATGGGTACAAAATTAAAAACCATTAAACGTGAAGGTGTTGATATTGTATTTGCATTAGATGTTTCAAAAAGTATGTTGTGTGAAGATATTGCGCCAAGCAGATTAGCAAAAGCAAAACAAATAATTTCAAAAACCATTGATAATTTAGGTTCAGATAGAGTTGGTATTATTATTTACGCAGGCAGTGCCTATCCGCTATTACCAATAACAACCGATCAAGCTGCAGCAAAAATGTTTTTACAAAGTGCAAATCCAGACATGGTTTCAAGTCATGGAACAGCAATTAATGAAGCACTAAAATTAGCTAAAACCTATTATGATAATGAAGAGCAAACCAATCGTTTTTTGGTTTTAATTTCGGATGGCGAAGATCATAGCGAAAATAATATAATTACTAATGAACTAAGTAATGAAGGCATAAAAACTTATACCATTGGCGTTGGAACAAAAAAAGGTGGTCCAATAAAAATAAAAGTTGGCAACAGTTTCTTAGGATATAAAAAAGATAGAAAAGGCGAAACAGTTATCACACAAATGCACGATGATATCCTTAAAGAAATAGCCAAAAATGGTAACGGAAAATACATTTATGGCAACAATACAGAAACAACTGTTAATACAATTACAAAAATTTTAAACAGTGCACAAAAAAAGGAATTCGAAACCAAACAATTTTCAGATTATAAAGATCAGTTTCAATGGTTTGTTGCAATTGGCTTAGTATTCCTACTTTTAGACCTATTTATGTTCGATAAAAAAACGAAATGGATACAAAAGCTGAATTTGTTTAATGAGAGAAATAAGAAGTAAGAAAAGAGTTAAAGAGTAAAGAAGTAATATCTAAAACCTATAAAAGGTAGATAAATGAAAATAATAATAACTTACATATTCATTTTATTCTCAACAACTATTTTTTCGCAAATTAGTGCTGTTGTAGTTGATAGTACCAACAACAAAGGTATTGCGTATATTAATATTTGGATTGAAAATGACCATATTGGCGCAACATCGAATAAAAAAGGAGAATTTACAATAACTCCTAAAAAAACCTCAAAAATTATTGTGTTTTCAGGAATTGGTTATGAAACAAAAAAAATAAAAGTTGAAAACTTAACTACTAAAATAAAACTAAATCCAATAATTACAGAATTAGCAGAAGTTGAATTGTATGCAAAAAAAGAGACTAAAGAACTACATATTGACACATTTAACAAATCAAAATACCACTCTTATTATTCAACCTATGGAATAGCTACAAAATATTTTATGTATCAAAAAAAATACAATGAAACACCTATTTTAAAAACATTTAGAATATTAACAAAAAGTAAAGTTAAAGATGCTACGTTTAATATTAGACTATATACTAAAGGCAATAATGGAAACCCTGATAAATATTTACACGATAAAAACATTTTAGTAACTGCAAAAAAAGGGAAAAACTACACAGATGTTGATGTTTCAAAATTGAATATAAAATTTCCGAAAGAAGGTTTTTTTATTGCAATTGAATGGCTAATAATAGATAGCAATAAAAATGAATATACCTATACAATGTCGGGCTCAAAGAAAAAATACAAAGGCATTAATTATAATCCATCTATTGGAATGTTACCAAGCAATGCCTTGAATTTTAACATTTTATCAAAAGGTGAATGGCATGAATTTAATAGGAAAAATGATGAGAGTTTTCCATTTAAAAAATATAGAAATAAATACAATCAATTGGCAATTGAATTAGTTTTAACAAATTAAAAGATGTAAATTAGTTTACAGTGTACTTTTAAATGAACAATAAAAAAATGAACTTAACAATAAACATATCAAAACGCTTTTGTTTTAAAACACAAAAAACATTTTTATACTTCATGCTATTAATATCGGTATTTGTGTTTTCGCAAAAAGAAAAGCAAGCGGATAAAAAAATAGAAATCCAAACCAAATCAAAAAATCATGTTCGTAAAGGAAATGATTTTTACAACCAAGGTAATTATGCCAATGCAGATAAAGAGTATAAAAAAGCAATGACATTAAATCCTGCTTATGATAAAGCAAATTATAATTTTGGAAACACGCAATACCTTCAAAACAAAATGAAGGAAGCAAAAGCGCAATATGAATTGGTTTCAAAAACAACCAAAGATAATTTTATTAAAGCAGATGCTCAACATAATTTAGGTAATATTGCCATGAAAGAAAAAAAATATGCCGAAGCTGTAAATGCCTATAAAGAAAGCCTTCGTTATAATTCAAAAGATGACGAAACAAGATACAACCTTGCTTTAGCTCAAAAATTATTAAAAGAACAACAGAAAAAAGACGATAAAAAGGATAAGGATAAAGACAAAGATAAAAAAGACGACAAAAAAGATAAGGACAAAGATAAGAAAGACGATAAAAAAGATAAAAATAAGGACAAGAAAGACGATAAAAAGGATAAAGACAAAAAAGACGACCAAAAGAATAAAGATAAAGATAAGGATAAGGATAAGGATAAGGATAAGGATAAGGATAAGGATAAGGATAAGGATAAGGATAAGGATAAGGGAAAAGACGAAAAAGAGCAACAAAAACCAAAACCTCAACAAAGTAAACTATCTCCAGAACAAGTAAAACAACTACTGGAAGCAATGAATAAAGAAGAGAAAAAAACTCAAGAAAAAATGAACGCTAAAAAAGCAAGAGGTAAAAAAATAAAACAAGAAAAGGATTGGTAAATTTTTAATTTTATTAAGAGAACCAAGAATATAAAAAATAAAAAATAAAATTTGTGAATACACAAATACAACATACAACTGCTAATTTTTCATTTTGGCAAATTAGATTGAAAAATTTAAAATCGATTTTAATATGTACTTTATTATTCCTATTAAGTACACAATTAAGTTTTGCGCAGCAATTTACAGCAAAAGTTAGCAAAACCACTTTAGGCGAAAACGAACGCCTTCGAATTCAATTTACCATTGATAAACAAGGCGCAGACGATTTTAGACCACCAAATTTTACCAATTTTAAAATTGTTGCTGGTCCAATGCAAAGCACCAGTTTTCAATATATAAATGGCAAGCAAACCTTTGAAAAATCGTTTACATACACACTTGAACCAAAAGCAAAAGGCGTTTTTACAATAGCAGCTGCAACGGCAACTTACCAAGGCAAAGCCATTCAATCAAATAAAATTAAAATTACCGTTGTTAAAGGTGCTACTAAAACAAAAGCTCAGTTAGCTAATGATCCAGATATTGTTGCTAAAGAAAATATTTTTTTAGTAGCAGAGGTTTCAAATACCAATCCTTATGTTGGCGAAAGTATTAATGTAGTTTATAAATTATATATGAATACCCAAAATGCTGCTGTTAGCAATGAACAAGAATCAAAAGCACCTGTCTATAACGGATTTTGGAAACAGAACATCGCTATAAAAAGGTTAACCGAAAGAAAAGGAAAGTACAAGGGACAAGAGATGAGCTATTATATTCTTAGAAAAGATGTGCTTATACCTCAGCAAAACGGTAAACTAAAACTGAGTCCGTTAAAAATTGATGTAGCAGCAAATGTAGCTTATGGCAAACCAAGAAGAGATTTTTTTGGCAGAATAGTTAGAGGTCAAAAAAGAGTTAATTTAAGCTTGTCATCGGGCAATCGCACTATAAACGTAAAACCTTTACCAACTATTGGAAAACCAACTAATTTTGAAGGCGCAGTAGGCGAATTTAGCTTTCAAGTTCGTAATTCTAAAAATACTTTAAAAGCAAACGAAAGTACACAAGTATCGGTTGAAGTTAACGGAAAAGGAAATTTAAAATTAATTACACTTCCAAAAATTGAAACTCCAAAAGGCTTAGAAAAATACGAACCAGAACATAAAGACCTTGTAAAAACAAAATTATCTGGCTTGTCTGGATATATAAAAGACACCTATACTATTGTGCCTCAATATCGAGGAAAATACATAATACCATCGGTGAGTTTTAGTTATTTTAACCCTAAAACAGCCAAATACCAAACCATTAATACCAATCAAATTGTAATTAATGTACCTGAAGGAAAAATGCCTGTAGAAAATGAAAAAACAATTACTAAGGCTAATAACGTTGTAACGGATAATGATATTCGTGCCATTCATACAAAGACTTCGTTATTAACTATTACTAAAAAAGAAGATTTTTTTAAATCTAATTTATTTTATTTACTATTATTATTACCGATGTTAAGCATACCTATTGGCATATTTTTAGGCAATAAAAAACAAGAAAGAAATGCCGATGTTATTGGTAACAAACGAAGAAAAGCAAATAAATTGGCTAAAAAATACTTGTCTAATGCAAAAAAAGAATTGGGCAATAAAGAACCTTTTTACATTGCTTTAGAAAAAGCCTTGCATAATTACCTCAAAGCAAAATTACAAATAGAAACCAGCGAAATAAGTAAAGATAAAATAAGCAACATATAGGTTG
>Ga0256840_1001763_pt1 | contig 19843 bp, 21 predicted proteins | sample 355202metaG_FD_185969 | JGI IMG/M metagenome (GOLD analysis project Ga0256840, IMG submission 185969) | Hydrothermal vent microbial communities from Mid Atlantic Ridge, Atlantic Ocean - 355-202 | ecosystem: Environmental > Aquatic > Marine > Hydrothermal vents | place: Atlantic Ocean: Mid...
CCTTTTGGTATTTTACACTCTTTTAATATCATAGAAATACTAGTTCCGTTGTATCCATTTGTGTAAACCAGCATAAATGTAACATCTAAAATCTTTTCACGGGTAGATTGCTTTTGTATCATATATTGCTCTCCTTGTATAAATAGTATAACACAAATAGCTCTTATTTGATAATTTTCCAATACTAAAAATGTCCCTGTTTACTGTTTTGTTATAGGACAGGAAAAGAGTCAATTCCTGTACTCAACAGGGATTTGATTCGATATAAGTTTTTTGTTCAGAAGTCTTGGGGAGCTATGGAGTTTCTCCATTACTTCATCTACATGTAGATAGTTTTGTATAAAGTGGGTACCGTTGTATTTTCTTTTGTTTAGATCATTTATGATGGTATTGATGTCATTTTCATCTAAGATGTCACTATGAACAGTTGTTCTTGTCTCAAAAGGGAAGTTTTTTTCTATGAGCATATCAAGTGTTTTGTAAAAGTTTTCTATCTGGCTGTTTTTGGTGATAAGCTTAAACTTGTCTATTGGGGCTTTGTAATCAAGTGCTATAAAATCTAGTAGATTGAATTCTATTAGCTCTTTTATTATATCTGGATTTAGCCCATTGGTATCTATTTTTATCTTGAAATCTAGCTCTTTTATCTCTTCGCAAAGCTCTAAGATATCTGGATTTATGGTACACTCTCCACCGCTCAATACAACAGCATCAAGTTTTCCTTTTCTTGATTTGAGAAAGTTTAAAAACTCCTCATTGCTTAAGGTGCCCTCGCCATGAACTATGTCTGAGTTGTAGCAGTAAGAGCACCTCATATTGCACTTTGCAAACCAAGCTATACATGCTAGATGATTTGGATAATCAACAGTTGTAAACTTAGTTATATCAAAGATATTTTTTCTAGCAAGAAAGTTTTTCTTCAAATTTTACTCTCTCGTTGTGTTCACCAGTTTTACCTATGTTGAAACTCTCAACAGGTCTGTGGTAACCCATAACTCTAGTGTAAACAATACACTTAGTTCTCTTTGCCTCAAGCTTTTTTAGTATAGCTTCTCTACTCATGCTTCCTCCTTTTGGAAATTTTGGATTAACTCTTCGTCACATTTAGGACAAAACTCATGCTCTCCACTTATATAGCCATGCTTATCACATACGGAAAAGACAGGTGTTATTGTGATATAAGGCATCCTATAGTTCGTAATTACATTTTTAATCATCTTTCTACATGCCTCAGTTGAGCTTATACGCTCTTTCATATAGAGGTGCAAAACAGTACCTCCTGTATATGAACACTGTAAGTCATCTTGGAGCTCAAGTGCTTCAAATGGATCAGCCGTATAGTCTGCTGGCAGTTGCGAGGAGTTTGTATAGTAGTTATTTTGCTCGGTTCCTGCTTGTAAAATCTGAGGGTATCTTTTTTTATCCTCTTTTGCAAAACGATATGTTGTTCCCTCTGCAGGTGTAGCTTCAAGATTGTATAGATTTCCAGTCTCCTCTTGATACTGAACCATTTTTTCTCTCATTAAAGTTATAATTTCATCAGCAAATTTCATTCCAAATTCATCTGCTATATTGTGCTTATCATCTGTAAAGTTTCGTATCATTTCATTGACACCATTTATACCTATAGTTGAAAAGTGATTTGCAAAACCTGGTAGGTATCTTTGAGTATAGGGGTAAAGTCCCCTGTCGTACATATCTTGGACAAAAACTCTTTTTTTCTCTAGCGTTGATTTCGCTAAGTCCATTAGCCGTTCAATCTGCTTAAAAGCTAGCTCCTTTTCACCCTTACAAGTAAAGCCAATTCTTGCCAAGTTAAGAGTTACAACACCTATACTCCCTGTCATCTCAGCACTTCCAAAAAGACCACCACCACGCTTTAGAAGCTCTCTAAGGTCAAGTTGTAAGCGACAACACATACTTCTAACATTGCCTGGTTTGTAGGCTTTGGGGTCCTCTACCAAGTTGCCCTCTTCATCCCTCATATATTGACTTCCTATGAAGTTTTGAAAATATGAAGAGCCTATTTTGGCAGTATTTTCGAAAAGAAGATCCGTGTTTTCTCCATACCAATCAAAATCTTCAGTTATATTTACAGTAGGGATTGGAAAGGTAAAGGGCTGGCCTGTCTTGTCTCCCTCTGTCATAACTTCATAATAAGCTTTGTTGATTAGGTTCATCTCATGTTGAAAGTTTTTGTATGTCATCTTATCAAGTGAATTAACACCTCTGTTTTTAGCCTCTTTAGCAAGCTCTTTATCTTCTAGCGTTTTAAATAGATGAATATCTTCAGATGTTGGAATTTGATCAGCAAGATCGCTTGGTACTGTCCAGTCAATAGTCACATTTGTAAATGGACTCTGTCCCCATCTTGCAGGAACATTTAGGTTATACACAAAACTTCTTACGGCCTTTTTTATCTCTTTGTATTCAAGCTTATCTTTAAATACATATGGTGCCAAATAGGTATCAAAAGAGCTAAATGCTTGTGCACCTGCCCACTCACTTTGCAATATACCAAGAAAGTTAGCCATCTGTCCAAGTGCCTCACGAAAGTGCTGTGGAGGGCGTGATTCTACTCTACCTCTAACACCATTAAACCCTTCATTTAGCAGGGCTCTAAGACTCCAACCTGCACAGTATGCTGTTAAGCAGTCAAGATCATGTATGTGATAGTCTCCATTTCTATGAGCAAATCCTTCCTCTTTCGAGTAAATTTTATCTAGCCAATAGTTTGCGATGATTTTTCCTGCTGTGTTATTTACTAGTCCAGCATTTGAGTAACCTGTATTTGAGTTGGCTTTGATACGCCAATCGCTTTTGCCAATGTACTCTTCTATAGTTTGAGTTGAGTTTATAAAAGTTGTATCTTCATTGAGTCCAGCTATATGTTCTCTTTGCATTTTGTGAGTATGACGATATATCATAAATGAGCGCATTACATCAAAATATCTTGCTTTATATAGCTCTTGTTCTATCAGATCCTGTATGTCTTCAACGGCTGCTACTCTTTTGCTATCAAGTACATCCATTATATTTTTGAAAACATTCTCATCATAAGTTGTTCTTACACTTTTAAATGCTTTTTTTATCGCATCTTCAATTTTATAAGGATGAAAATTTTCAGTATTTCCATCTCTTTTTAATAGCGTAGTTAGCATAATATTCCTTACATATAAAAATGCGATTATACTCCAAGAAATGTAAACTAAAACTTAAAAATTAGCCTGTTACTCTTTTGTCACAAGTAGGGTTTAAGCAAAATATATAGTTTTGTATTAAGGGTCAATAAGGCTATATATAGACTTAAAAGAGGGATATTTATATATTAATATTAAATAATAAAATTAATTTTTTAATTAAGGGCACTTCTAAAAACCCTTAATAAATAATATTACTAAATCTGCATTATGTCAAGATAGTGCTTGTTTTAACGCTTCCTCTACATGTATAGCAGTTGTATCAAATATTTTTAATTTTATATCATCTTTTTTTAGTAAAAGTCCAATTTCTGTGCAGCCCAATATGACAGAGTCGATATCTTTATGCTCTTTGCATAATTTTTCTATGATTTGTATATATTCTTTTTTGGATTTATCAAGAATTTTGCCCAACACTAACTCTTCAAATATAACTCTATCTATCTCTTTTTTGTCTGCTTCATTGGGTGTTATTACATCAATATTGTGCGATTTTATTATCTTCTTATTGAACTCTTCACTCATAGTAAAATTTGTTCCAAGCAGTATGGTTTTTTTGCATTTTTGTGCCAATAGAGCTTTTGCAGTTGTCTTTGCAATATGAAGGATAGGTATATTCAGGTTTTTAGTTATAATTGGGACTACTTTGTGCATAGTATTTGTGCATATAAGTATAAAATCTGCTCCAGCCATTTCTAATTTTTTGGCATGTATTGCAAGAATTTCTCCAGCCTCTTGCCATCTATTTTGATGTTGGAGTCTATGTATCTGATCAAACTCGACTGAGTGCATTATTATCTTAGCGCTATGAAAACCTCCAAGGGCTTCTCTAATGCCTATATTAAGAAGTTCATAGTAACTTGCTGTCGACTCCCAGCTCATACCACCAATCAAGCCAATGGTTTTCATATTTTGATGACAGCTCTACCAAAGCTTTTCGCATTTAGCATCTCATCTATGAGTCTAGGTATATCTTCCATATTGTGTTCATGAGTTATATTGCTGAGGTCTATTTTCCACTCATTTGCTAACATATTCCAAAGAGTGTTTCGATACTCATTACTCAGATCAACAGAGTTGATTCCAAGTAGATTTATACCTCTTAATATAAAAGGAAAAACTGTAGTATTTAGATTTGGCGAACCAACGAGTCCACATATAGCTACACTTCCCTCTGGTGCTATCTGTTTTAGTATATTTTCTAGTATCTCTCCACCAACAACATCTAAAGCCCCATCATAATTTGGCTTTAAAAGTGGTCTTTTTGCATGAGTTTCAAGCTCATCTACAAGCATAACTTCTTTAGCCCCTATTGATTTTAAAAACTCTTTTTTATCAGCTTTACTACTTAGTGCAACTACATTAAAGCCAAGATGAGAAAGAAGTTTTACTCCAAAACTACCAACTGCACCAGTTGAACCAGTAACGAGTATTTTACTACCCATTTTTAGTCCATTTGTTATAAGTTTATCAACCCCAATAGCAGCGCTCAATCCTGCAGTACCAATAGCAACAGCTTCTTTTAGACTAAGAGTTTCAGGAAGTGGTATAATCCACTCCTTTGGTACACTTATATACTCACTAAATGCACCATTTGTATTCATACCTAAATCAAAACTAGTAACTATAACCTTATCACCAACTTTTATACTTTGAGTATTACTTCTCTCAACTATACCAGCACCATCAATGCCAGGCGTATGAGGATACTCTCTAGTAACTCCACGATTACCTATGCTACTAAGGGCATCTTTATAATTTAAAGCACTATATTTTACTCTTACAAGTATATCATTTGTATCTAAATCTTTTAATGGTAAATTTTTTATATCTCTGGTAAATTTTCCATCTATTTCATCTATTTGTAAAGCTTTGTAGGTCATATTTTTCCTTTCTATTGGCAGCCTTCACACTCCATACTTCTATCTGCTACATCTATTTTGTTTTCTGGTGATTGGCTTCGAAGGTAGTACGTTGATTTGATTCCTAGTTTCCAGCCAAGCATGTAGATATCATTTAAAACTTTACCACTTGCACGATCTAGTGTCATAAATATATTGAGGCTTTGTCCTTGGTCTATCCATTTTTGTCTAATCGCACCAGCTTTTATAAGAAGCCTTTGGTCTAAATCATATGCAGGTGTGTAGTAGCTCCAAGTTTCAGGACTTAGATTTGGTACAACCACAGGAATCATACCTGAGAGATTCTCTTCAAACCACTTTCTTTTATAAACTGGCTCAATCGCCTGAGTTGTGCCTACTAAGATACTAATTGAGCTTGTAGGAGCTACAGCCATTAAGTAGCCGTTTCTCATACCATTTTTCTTAACATACTCTCTTAGCTCTTCCCAGTTATAGGTGTATCCAAACAGACCACCCCTATCTACTAGTTTTTTTGCCTCTTCATTTGCACAATCAATAGGAAATATACCTTTACTCCATTTAGAGCCATCAAACTCTGGGTATTTCCCTTTTTCTATTGCAAGTTTTGAAGATGATTTTATAGTATTGTAGCTTATAGCCTCCATGATTTCATCTATCTTTGAGAAGTGTTCGTAGCTCCCCCACTCTATTTTACTCTCAGCAAGCATCTGTGCTTCACCCATAACCCCAAGTCCAATTGATCTAGATTTTAAGTTTGTGTGTTTTACTTTTGCATGTGGGTAGAAGTTTAGCTCTATTACATTGTCAAGCATTCTTACAGCAGTTGGTATTACTCTTTCTATATCTTCTTTGGTATTTATTTTTGAAAGATTTATACTAGCTAGATTACATACAGCAGTTTTGCCTTCAATCGTCTCTTTTTCTACGATAAAAATCTTTTTACCACCTATGCTGTCAAGTGCAGTAACTTTTTTTGCCTCTTTTGTAATGCCACTATCTACCTTGATAAGATCATGCTCCTCGTATATGTCTATAGATTGATCATCATACACTATTTTTGTTTTGTAGTGATTTGGATCAGTATTTTGAAAAATCTCCGTGCATAGGTTTGAACTTCTTATAAATCCTGTGTGGTCATTTGGGTTTGCTCTATTTGCATTGTCTTTGAAGCATAAGAATGGATTACCTGTTTCAAAAAGTTCAGTTAGCATCTTTTTCCAAAGCTCTTTAGCTCGGATTCTATCTTTTGCTATATTTGGATTATTTTCATACTCTTCATATCTTTTTTTGAAAGCTTCTCCATGTAGTGTCGAGAGATCACTTACTTCGTATGGGTCAAAAAGAGTCCAAATTTCATCTTTACTAGCTCTCTCCATAAAAAGATCATTTAGCCATATTGCAGGAAAGAGATCATGTGTTCTTCTTCTTTCCTCGCCAGAGTTTTTCTTTAGATCTAAGAAGTCTTGTATATCCATATGCCATGGTTCTATGTATACAGCAATTGCTCCTTTTCTTGTTCCAAGTTGATCGACTGCTATTGCTATGTCATTTGTTATCTTTAAAAATGGAACAATTCCTCCAGCGGCATTTTTATGACCATCTATACTTCCTCCCATAGAGCGAACCATATTCCAATCCCAGCCTATACCACCACCAAACTTACTAAGTAGACTCATCTCTTTGTAGCTATCAAAAATACCTTCTATATTGTCTGGGGTACTTCCTATATAACATGAGCTAAGTTGGTGTCTGTGTGTTCTTGCATTTGAAAGTGTTGGAGTTGCAAGCATAACTTCAAACTTACTTATAAGATCATAAAACTTTTTAGCCCAGTCTTGGCAATTTAGTTCATTTTGAGCCAGAAACATAGCTATAGCCATAAACATATGCTGAGGAAGCTCTATGGGGTTACCTTTTCGGTCTTTTATAAGGTATCTATCATTTAAAGTTTTCATTCCAAGGTAGTTAAACTGTAAATCACGCTCAGGCACTATATAGTTGTTTAAATCTTCTAAGTCATACTTCTCTTTTAGACCTAAAACCAAACGCCCTTCAGCCTCTCCTCTTTCAAAGTATTTTTCTAGGGAGCAGTAGCCACTAAATTGATTTACTCTGTGATACAGATCATAAAGAAAAAGACGAGCCGCAACAAATGTCCAATCTGGTCTATCTATGTCTATTTTATCTACAGCTGTTTTTATAAGAGTAGCTTGTATCTCTTTAGTGGTTATCATATCACGAAATTGAATCTTTGCATCAACTTCTAGTTCGCTTTGACTGACATTGTTCAATCCCTCTACGGCTCTGCTTGTATGTTTTTGTATCTTTGAGATATCTAGTGTTTCTGTTCTTCCATTTCTTTTTTGTACGGTTATCATTTAAATACTCTTTTAAAAATATTATCTACATTTTTTGTGTAGTAGTCATAGTTAAAGCACTCTCTGATTTTGTCTTCACTTAGTTTACTTCTTAGCTCTTTATCTTCTAAGAGGTGATTTAGATATAAACTTTCACCTTTTTCATTAGTAGTTGGTTTTCCTTGCTGAATCTCTTCCCAAACCTTCATGGCATTTCTTTGCACTATCTTATAAGCGTCTTCGCGACTAACTCCTTGAAGAGGTAGTTCTAAAAGAACTCTTTGAGAAAAGACAAGCCCTCCTGTTAGATTGAGGTTTTTCATCATGTTTTCAGGCATTACTGTTAGGTTAGCGATAACATTGTTTATGCGGTGCATCATAAAGTTTGTGGTTATAAAAGCATCAGGTAACCAAAATCTTTCGGTTGAACTGTGGCTTATATCCCTCTCATGCCAAAGTGCTACATTTTCTAGTGCAGGAACAACATATGCTCTTACCATACGAGCCAAACCAGTTATGTTTTCTGTTAGTATAGGGTTTCTTTTGTGAGGCATTGCAGAGCTACCCTTTTGCCCTTTTGCAAAAAACTCTTCGCATTCGTATACCTCTGTTCTTTGGAGGTGTCTAATTTGAACAGCAAATTTTTCTATGCTTGAGCTCATAAGTGCTAGCGTTGTTGCTAGTCTTGCGTATCTATCTCTTTGGATTACTTGGTTAGATGCTGGAGCAGGCTTTAGTCCTAACTCTTCCATAGCATACTCTTCAAGCTCTAGTGGAGCATGTGCAAAGTTGCCCATAGCTCCACTGATTTGTCCCACACAGATAACTTCCATAGTCTCTTGAAGGTTTTTCAGATGTCTAGCCATCTCATCATACCAAACAGCAAGTGTAAGCCCAAATGTTATAGGCTCACCGTGTATACCGTGACTTCTTCCAACCATGAGAGTCATCTTGTGTTCATAGGCTCTTTTTTTGATGGACTCCATGAGCATTTTTGTATCGTTGATGATGATTTCTAAAGAGTTTTTCATCTGTATAGCAACACCCGTATCAACAGCATCACTACTTGTCATGCCGTAGTGAAACCATCTTGATTCTTCGCCAAGAGACTCTGATACACTTGTAGTAAAAGCTATGAGGTCGTGCTTTGTAACAGCTTCTATCTCTTCGATTCTTTCAACTGAGAAAGAGGCATTTTTCACAATCTTGTCACAATCTTCATCAGGAATCAACCCAATTCTATTCCATGCTTTTACTGCAGCTTTTTCAACATCAAGCCATGCTTGGTATCTTGCTTTTTGTGTCCAATGTTTTGTCATCTCTTCTCTAGCGTAACGCTCAACCATTTTATAGTCCTCAAATTTATGTTAAAATGTAGATAAAGTAGCTCTACATGTAGAGCTACTTATAAAGTTATTTATTTTATCAAAGTATTAGTTATAAAGAGGTTAATTTGGCATATGTCACAAAAAAGTTTTTTCAAAAAGAGTTAAAAAAAACATTCAAGGTATTGATGGATGAGTTGGGTATTTCTATCCATGAAGCACAAAAGATTGTAGATAGAAAAAGAGTGTTTGTAGATGGTGTCCTTCTTGAAGAAAAAAGTGGGGAGATAGAAGGGAGCATAGAAGTTGTAGTTTTTCAACCAAATCCTGTAGGGCTTGAGCCAGTTTTTGAAACAGAAGATTTTGCAGTTTTTGAAAAACCCAGTGGTCTTTTGGTTCATCCAAGAAAACGAGAAGAAATTCAAACTTTAAATGATGATATAAAATTCTTATTTGGTAAAGATGCAAATGCTGTTCATCGTATAGATAAAGGGACGAGCGGCTTGGTTGTAGTAAGTAAAGATAAAAAAAGTGAAGTGGAGTTAAAGCAACTATTTGAGGATAAAAAAGTATATAAAGAGTATATAGCTTTAGTTGATGGTAAGGTAAGTAAGCCTATCGACATAGAGGAAAAGCTTATTGTAGATTTGCCAAGTTCTAAGATACGCATAAAAGTACATGTTGATAAAAATGGTAAAGACTCACTAACAAGAGTCGAACCTATAGAATATGATAGGAAAAATGATGTCACTCTTATAAAAGCAATTCCAAAAACAGGAAGACAACATCAGATTAGAGCTCACTTGTTTCACGTGGAACATTTTATAATTGGTGATACCCTTTATGGTTTAGATGAAGATTTGGCAGAAGAGTACCTAGATGGAGTTATGAGCCTAGAGCGAAGTTATGAATTGACTAGGGCAAGAAGGCTTCTTTTGCATGCAAGTAGGATTGTATTTAGATATAAAAGTGTTGAGTATGATATAATTTCAAAGATAGATATAAAAAAGGAGTTTTATGAAAACTGTCAATTTTAATGGTAGAGAGATAACCCCAAGTAAGATAGTGTGTATCGGTAGAAATTATGTTGAGCATATAGAAGAGCTTGGCAATGAAGTACCCTCCTCTATGGTTATTTTTATGAAACCAAATTCATCAATAAGCTCTAAACTTTTTGCATGTAAAGATGAGCCTATTCACTATGAAGGAGAAATATCTTTTATGATTTGTGATGGCAAGATTAACGGTGTTGGTTTTGGACTCGATTTGACTAAGAGAGAACTACAAAGTAGATTAAAAGAAAAGGGACTTCCGTGGGAGCGAGCAAAAGCATTTGATGGCGCATCTGTTTTTAGCGATTTCGTTAAGTTTAAAGGGGATACAGATTCATTAAGCATAAAACTATTTATAAATAGCGAACTTATTCAGGAGGGGTCTGTTTCACATATGCTTTATAAGCCAAATGATATGCTTACAGAGATTGAGAGTTTTTCTAGTTTTGAAGATGGAGATATAGTTATGAGTGGGACTCCTAAGGGAGTCGGTATTGTGAAGAGTGGAGATATATTTTTAGGACAGATTTTTAATAGTGATGAATTGCTTGTAGAAAAAAAGTGGATATCTGTGTAGTGGGCTCAATTTACTTCTTTTTTGTGAAAAAAGAAGTAAAAAGCTCATCATTGTTGAAAATGTTGACTCTGAATACAGAGGTCAGTCTTCTTCTTTTTTATCCATAAATAGAACTTTTATCATCCCCCCTATTCCTATAAGAACTACTATAACCAAAAATCCTACTTGTGACCAATCAAGAATTGTCATTTGCTAACTCCCTATCAGTTTTTTCTTTTAGTTGTCCACATGCAGCACTTATATCTAATCCCTTAGATTGTCTTATAGTACAAAGAACTCCATGGTTTGTTAGGTAGTCTTGAAAGGCGACAACGGAGTTTCTCGAAGGTCTTTGGAACTCACTTCCGATGTGTGGATTAAAGTATATGAGGTTTACTTTTGCTTTGATGCCATGAAGAAGTTTTACTAATTTTTTGGCACTTTTTATATCATCGTTGATATTTTGCATTACTAGATACTCAAACATTACCCTTTTTCTTGCGTCAATTGGGAATGCTTTTACGGCGTTTATGATTGACTCAATGTTATAGGCTTTATTTATTGGCATTAGTTTTTCTCTTAGCTCATCATCAACAGCGTGAAGTGATATAGCAAGTAAAATTCCTAAATCCATCTTGCCTAGCTTCTCTATCTGTTTGCTTAGTCCACTTGTTGAGATTGTCTGCCTTCTTGGGCTTATTGCTAGTCCATCTGGATCGGCAAAGATTTTTACTGCTTTTGCGACATTGTCTATATTGTCTAGTGGTTCACCCATACCCATATATACTATGTTCACTCTTCTGTTTTGTGCGATATTATTGTCTTTTTTTATCTCAAGTACTTGAGCTGTTATCTCACCTGCAGTTAGATTCCTCTTAAAGCCCTCTTTTGCAGTTAGGCAAAAACTGCACCCTATCTTACAACCAACTTGAGAGGATATACATATAGTAAACTTTGTAAGATGTATTAGTTGACCATCTTCATCTACACGCTCCTTCTTCATAGGAAGAAGAACTGCCTCAACTGTATATCCATCATGAAGTGCAAAGAGGTACTTAATACTCTCATCACTACTTACCTCTTTCTTTACAAACCTAAGAGGGTTCAGGGTATAGCTCTCTTTTAGCTTTTCTCTCATCTCCTTGGGTAAGTTTTTCATATCATCATAAGAGTTTACATACTTGCTGTATACCCACTGGTAAATCTGTTTTGCTCTAAAAGATGGTTTAATAGTCGTGCCTAATTCTTCTTTTGTGTAATCCAGTAGGTTACTTTTTTCCACTATAATTCCTTATAAATTCTGTTAGTAATTGTTTTGCTTGTTTGTGATTTTGCATAAAATCTTTGTGTGCGTTAGTGTTGCAGTAGTTAGTAACCACAAATACACCAGTGACGGGTATATCGTATTCTTTGGCAATACTTAGAACTGCAAAAAACTCCATATTTTCTAACTCAAGTCCTAGTGTTAGAAACTTTTTTGAGCTAACACTATCCGTGGTTATGTAGTTAGATGAATTTACAATCCTAAGTGTTTCACGTGGAACATTTTGACTATCTTCTGCTGAAACTATATTTTCTAAAGGAGTATAACATCTATCGTCTAAGAAGCCTAGCTCAATATTGGCAGCCGTTTTAGATGTAACAATATCAAAGATTTTGTGATTGCCATAGCTTCCTGCACTTCCAATAAAAAGAAGAAAATCAGGTTTGTCAAATAGAGCTAATCGAGTTAGATTCATCGTAGCTTCTATGAGCCCTACCCCAATAGGATGAGCAAAATCAAATGTTTCATTTCTTCCTGCACATATTATCATTAGATTCTCACAGGGATATTGTTGTCTTTGAGATAGTGTTTCAAATCCATAATATCAATCTCTTTAAAGTGAAATATACTAGCAGCCAAAGCAGCATCAGCATCATTTTGGAATGCCTCTTTTATATGCTCCATAGTTCCTGCTCCACCACTTGCTATAACAGGTATGTCAAGCATACGACTCATACGACCTGTAAGCTCTACATCGTAACCTGTTTTAACGCCATCACAATCCATAGAGGTTAAAAGTATCTCACCTGCACCTCGTTTTTGCACCTCTTTTGCCCACTCTAAAGCATCAAGTCCAGTATCGATTCGCCCACCACTAACATATACATTCCAGCTATCTCCAGTTTTTTTAGCATCAATAGCAACAACTATGCACTGTGAACCAAATCTTTGAGAAGCTTCATTTATAAAATCTGGATTTTTTATGGCATGCGAGTTTATGCTTATCTTGTCGCATCCAACTTTGAGAAGTTTATATATATCTTCAAGTGTTCGTATTCCCCCTCCAACAGTAAGTGGTATAAAAACCTCTTTTGCGACCTCTTCTACCATCTCAACCATAGTATCACGGTCCTCATGAGTTGCTGTTATATCGAGAAATGTAATCTCATCAGCACCCTCTTCGTTGTATCGCTTTGCAACTTCAACAGGATCTCCAGCATCTCGAAGCCCGACAAAGTTTACACCTTTTACAACACGGCCGTCTTTAACATCCAGACAAGGGATAATTCTTTTTGCAAAATAGTCCACAGTCTGCCTAGCTATTTTTATTTTTTGTAACTATCCAAAGTGCGTGGATGACACCAGGGATAAAAAATATAAGTGTTAAAATAAGGTTTATCCAAAATGTTGGCATAATACCTTTTTTTAAGAAAACTGCTACTGGAGGAAGAAAAATAGATAATACAATTAAAACTAAACGATTCATATACGGCCCTTTATAATTATTTTGCTCTTAGATGGTATTATAGCAGGTATTTGTTTAAAAATAATCTATACATAAGTAATATTTAGATATAATCGCCTAAATTTAGAGGTAAATGATGGCTATTGAAGCAAAAAAGAGATTTGGACAGAACTTTTTAAAAGACACTTCGGTTTTACATAGGATCATCCAATCGATGCCCAACAACAATAGGAAACTTATTGAAATTGGACCTGGTTTAGGTGATTTGACGCAAAGACTACTAGAGGTTAAGCCTGTAGTAGCATATGAGGTAGACAGAGATTTAATAGTCTATCTAAAAGATAAATTTTCTGAAGAGATAAATGATGAGAAATTTTCTATCATCGAAGGCGATGTTTTAGAGAAATTTCCACAGGGTAGTTTAAGTGACGAGCCGTATGATATGGTGGCAAATTTGCCGTATTATATTGCTACAACTATTATCCTTGAAGCTTTGAAAGACCCGCTGTGCAAGAGTTTGGTCGTTATGATTCAAAAAGAGGTTGCTATGAAATTTGCAGCACCTCACAAGACGAAAGAGTTTACATCGTTAGCTATTTTGGCACAGTCTATTGGCGAGTCCGAAATACTTTTTGATGTTCCTCCTGAAGCATTTGAACCAAAACCTAAGGTAACATCATCTATCTTAAAGATTACAAAAAAAAGAGAGTTCATAGACGGTGAATTTTCTGGAGTATTTAAGAGTAATGAAGAGTTAGAACTATTTGAAAAGTATCTAAAGCGGTCATTTACAGCTCCAAGAAAAACATGGTTGAAAAATATTTCACAGTGGGTTGACAAAAAATATGCCAATTCGCTTTTAGATAAATATGAATTTCCACTTACTATCCGACCTCATGAGATTAGCGTTTTATCCCATCATCAATTATTTAATGATTTAAGGAAAAAAGAAGATGGAAGAGAAAAAGCAGGAGCAACAAGCCCCACAAACTAGCGAGGCTAAAAAGCCACAACAAAGAAAAAAGCCACAACATAACAACGGAAATAAAAAGTCAGCACAACCTAAAGATAAAGATGGCAATGTAAATCCACAGGCAAAACCAGATAAAAATGGTAATAAAAATCAAAATTCAAAAAAACCTCAGCAAAAACGAGGCAGACAGAAGTTTCAGAGTGCTAAAAACAGACCAAGTGCATTAGAAGGTAATGAGAAGTGGCAAAGTGATATGCGTAAAGCAATCGATGCAAATCAGAGAATGCACAAAGAGAGACTTCAAAGTTTTTCAAAACTAAATTTAAAAACAGATGCAAAGATAAAAATTACCCCTCTTGGAGGACTTGGTGAGATTGGTGGAAATATAGCTGTTTTTGAGACAGATACAAGTGCCATCATCTTAGATGTCGGCATGAGTTTTCCAAGTGAAGATATGCATGGAGTTGATATATTGATTCCTGATTTTACCTACTTAAGAACTATAAAGAGTAAGATAAAAGGTATCATAATATCTCATGCACATGAGGACCATATAGGAGCACTACCATATCTTTTTAAAGAGATGCAATTTCCTATATATGCTACACCTTTACCGCTTGGAATGATAGCAAATAAATTTGACGAGCATGGATTAAAAGCACAAAAGAAACTATTTCGTCCAGTTGAGAAGAGAAAAGTGTATAAGATAGGTGACTTTAGAGTAGAGTGGATGCATATAACTCACTCTATTATAGATGCTTCATCTTTAGCAATTACAACTGATGCAGGAACTATTATTCATACAGGTGATTTTAAGATTGATCATACCCCAATAGATGGATATGTTAGTGATCTGAGTCGTTTTTCTTATTATGGAGAAAAGGGAGTTTTGGCACTTTTAAGTGATAGTACAAACTCATATAAGCCAGGAATAACAAGAAGTGAAAGCACGGTAGGGCCTACTTTTGATGCGATTTTTTCTAAGGCAAAGGGAAGAGTTATTATGTCTACTTTCTCATCAAACATACACAGAGTATATCAAGCAATTGAGCATGGTGTAAAACACGGTAGAAAAGTATGTGTTATTGGTCGTTCTATGGAGAGAAACCTGTTTATCGCCATGGATTTAGGCTATATAGATTTTGATAGAAGTATATTTATAGATCCGCACGAAGTTAATAAGCATAATGATAAAGATGTCCTCATCGTAACAACAGGAAGTCAAGGTGAGACTATGAGTGCACTTTACAGAATGGCAACAGATGAGCATAGACATATAAAGATAAAGACGAGTGACCAGATAATAATCTCTGCAAAAGCAATCCCTGGCAATGAAGCAAGTGTTTCAAAAGTACTTAACTTCTTGTTAAAAAGTGGAGCCAATGTAGCTTATCAGGATTTTAGTGAGATTCATGTGAGCGGACACGCAGCGCAAGAGGAGCAAAAGCTCATTCTTAGACTTACAAAACCTAAGTTTTTCTTACCAGTTCATGGTGAGTACAATCATATTACCAAGCATAAAGAGACAGCTATTAGCTGTGGGGTTCCTGCTAGAAATATACTTCTTATGGGTGATGGTGACCAGATTGAGATTTGTCCAAAGTATGTTAAAAAAGTTAAGTCAGTTAAAACAGGAAAAGTTTTTATTGACAACCAAGTAAATCAGCAGATTTCAAATGATGTTGTAATAGACAGACAAAACATGGCAGAAGCTGGGTTAGTGATGATAGTAGCTCAGATAGACAAGAGCGAGCATAAGCTTATAAGCAAGCCAAAAGTAGTTAGCTATGGTTTGGTATCAGATGCTAAAGATCATGCATTTAGTAAAGAGATGGAGGGCATTGTAGACCAGTTTGTAGTCAATGCAAAGAAAGAGCTTATTCAAAATACAAGAGCATTTGAAAATGAGCTAAGAGGTGTGGTAAGAAAGCATATCTTTAGAAAGATGAAAAAGTATCCTACTATTGTTCCTACTGTATTTGTAATGTAGGTAGATTGATGGATTTTATAAAAATTGCACAAGAAGTTTTGGAGATAGAAGCGAAAGAGCTACAAAGATGTGCTAAAAATCTTGGAAATGAGATAGAAAAAGCTGTTGATATTGTGATAGCCACTAAAGGAAAACTCATCGTTACGGGTGTTGGAAAGAGTGGACTTATAGGAGCAAAGATAGCTGCTACACTTGCAAGCACAGGTACGAGTAGTTTCTTTTTGCACCCAACAGAAGCGATGCATGGTGATTTGGGTATGATTGGAAAAGATGATGCTGTTTTGGCTATTAGTTATAGCGGAGAGAGTGAAGAGCTTATTGCAATCTTACCTCATATAAAAAGATTTGATATACCTTTAATAGGTATGGCAAGAGACATAGAAAGCTCTCTTGGAAAATATAGTGATGTATTTTTATCTATCAATATAGAAAAAGAGGCTTGTCCTCTTGATACTGCACCAACTTCTTCTACTACACTTACGCTTGCAGTAGGAGATGCTTTGGCAGTTTGTTTGATGAAAAAGAGAGATTTCAAGAAATCTGACTTTGCATCATTCCACCCGGGTGGAAGTTTAGGCAAACAACTTTTTGTAAAAGTTAGTGATTTGATGAGAAGCGAAAATCTACCAATCGTTAGTGAAGATGTTTTGCTAAAAGATGCCATAGTTACTATGAGTGAGGGTAGGATAGGTAGTGTGCTTATTACTAACAGTGAGCATGAGTTAGTTGGAGTTTTGAGTGATGGCGATCTTAGACGAGCACTCTTACAGAAAGATTTTTCTATGAACAATAGAGCGCTTAGATATGCCTGTAGGACTCCAAAATCGATTAATAATCCTAACATTTTGGCAAGTGATGCACTAAAAATCATAGAGGATTATAAGATACAGCTCATTGTGATTACAGATGAAAAACAGAAAATACATGGTGTGTTACATATACACGACCTAGTTGAAGCGGGGATCAAGTAGTGGAAAAAGTAAGATTAAATAAAATCATTTCTCATAACACTCGTTACTCAAGAAGAGAAGCAGATGAGTTGATAAAAAAAGGGCTTGTTAAGGTGGGTGGAAAAGTTGTTACTGATCTTTCTACTAAAGTGAGTTTTGAAGATAAAGTAAATGTTGATGGTAAAAATCTTTATGAAAAAGAGGGATATACAGTCATAGTCTATAACAAACCAAAAGGCGAGTTAGTTAGTAAAAAAGATGATAGAGGAAGGAAAGTTATATATGATACACTTCCAAAAAAATATGAGCACTTTTTGAGCGTAGGAAGGCTTGATTATGCTAGTGAAGGTCTTTTGTTGCTTTGTGATTCTCCAAAAGTTGTAAGTGCTTTGATGCATGGTGATTTAGAGAGAGTTTACTATGTGAAGATAAACGGTGAGATTACAGCCCCTATGGAAGAAGCGATGCGTACAGGACTGCATGCTGAAGATGCCAGAAAAGGTGGACACAGTAGCAGTATGATTTATTCTATGGATTTTGCTCCGTTTGTAAACTATCGTATTATTAAAAATAGACCCAATTTTTCAACTTTGAAAGTTACTATAAAAGAGGGCAAAAACAGAGAGCTTAGACGCTTTTTTGGCTACTTTGATGTTGAAGTGGTTGATTTAAAACGAGTAAGCTACGGCATAGTTGATTTGGGTATGCTAAAGCTTGGAAAGACTAGATACCTAGAAACAAATGAGTACAAAGCACTAAGAGATTACTTAAAGTATATGGAAGAAGAGAGTGAAGGTCAATAACCTAGCTCTTAAATTTCGTCCAGCCACACTTCAAGAGATGGCTGGACAAAAACATATATGTAGTGAAAATAGTCCATTTTATAAACTTTTAAAATCTAGAACTATTCCTCATTGCATATTTTTTGGTCCTGCTGGAGTTGGAAAAACAACTTTAGCACGGATAGTCTCAAGAGAACTTGAGCTCCCATTTTACGAACTAGATGCTACAAGTGTAAAAGTAGATGCATTTAGGAAGATTTTTGCTGAACATAAGCACTCGTTAGCTAAACCTCTTATATTTATTGATGAGGTGCACAGGCTTAGTAAAACTCAACAAGAGGTTCTTCTTTTGCCGATGGAAAACAAAGAAGCTATTATCATAGGGGCATCAACAGAAAATCCGTATTTTACACTCTCTTCTGGTATTCGCTCTAGATCTATGCTTTTTGAATTTTTTTCTTTAACTAAAGAGGATTTAGAAGAGGTTCTTGCGAGAGTTAAAGGGTTGATAGATTTTACAATAGATAGTGATGCAAAAGACTACCTCATAAGCTCATCAGCAGGAGATAGTCGCTCTTTGTTAAACTTACTAGAGTTTGCTCTACATGTAGACCTTCATGTTACTTATGAGAACTTAAAGGCCTTGCGACCAAATGCTCTTAAAGATGGAGTTAGTTCAGATGATACACACTATAACCTTATAAGTGCTATGATAAAAAGCGTGAGAGGAAGTGATGTTGATGCGAGTATATACTATCTTGCCCGCTTAATCGATGGTGGAGAGAGTGCAGACTTCATAGCTCGTCGATTAGTTATCCTAGCGAGTGAAGATATAGGAAATGCTAACCCAAATGCACTAAATCTAGCTAACAGTTGTTTGCAAAGTGTTAGCAAGATAGGCTTCCCTGAATCTAGAATTATCTTAGCACAAACTATAGTCTACTTAGCATGTAGCCCAAAATCAAACAGTTGTTATAAAGCAATCAATGAAGCGTTAGCATATGTTAAGAACGAAAAAGCACTAAAAATACCATCTCAACTAAAAAGTCCAAGTCCAAAAAACTATAGATATCCACATGATTTTGGTGGGTATGTTGATCAAGATTATCTTGAAAAAGAGCTGCATTTTTATGATAATTCTAATATAGGATTTGAGAAAACATTAGAAGAGTGGTTACAAAAGATTAAAAAAATATAGGAATAAAATGAGTATAGTAAAGATAAAAGCATTAGTAGATGGACCATTTAGATTAAGTGTTGATAGCGAAGAAGAGAGCATTAAGAATATTTTGTTTAATAGCAGTGGAAAGCCAATAACAATAAAGAAAAATAGCATACTGTGCAGGTGTGGTAAATCTAGTAAACAGCCCTTCTGTGATGGTGTCCACAGAATAAATGGCTATAAATCTAGAGACAAGTCAAGTAATCAACAAGCAGGTGAAGATTTTGAGAAATGTAAAATTACAATTGTCAAAAATGGACCAATAGAAGTTGAAGGTGATGTCCCTTTGCATGTAGAAGAAAACTATGAAGAGATAGATCTAAAAAAATATAGGTTGTGTAGATGTGGTGCATCCAAAAGCGAACCTTTTTGTGATAATGAACATCTAAATTTAAATCTAAGTAGATACACATTTTAATATGAAATACAAAGAGTTTGAAGAGGCGGTTGATACTTTGCAGTTTTGTACTAAAGTTACCTATGCTGATTTGAAAACTCGTTATAGAGAGCTTTCAAAACTATATCATCCTGATATGCCAAATGGAGATGCAAAAAAGTTTGATGAGATTTCAAAAGCATATAAACTTTTAAAAACATATATGCAGGAGTATAGATTCTCTTTTGAAGAGGATGAGTTTAAAGAGCAGTATCCATCTGTATTAAATATGGAAGATTGGATAGCAGGAAGAACTACTTAAGTTTTAAACTCAATATTCCAACATACTCATGAAGTGCAATGTAGCTTTTGTTGAGTGCATATATGTTTGGTAAAACTTGCCAAATATCTTTTGGTTTGTTGCTGATTTTAAAATCTGTTGCTGCTG